>OLRJ01000147.1_pt1 | contig 71484 bp, 54 predicted proteins | sample 1672741 | NCBI WGS metagenome assembly OLRJ01 (sample SAMEA3136719, study PRJEB25190) | human gut metagenome | biome: human gut; feature: human-associated habitat; material: faeces | place: Austria | collected 2013 | reverse complement strand
TTAGTGAAAACAGTCTGCACACAATAAAACAGTATATTCGGAATCAGGGGAAACGTTAATGTGTCCGTCAGGACGCATTAACCCACGCCCATATTAAAATATGGACGTGGTACTCTGCTTAGATTTATAGAAGAAACATAAAATCTGTCTTGGATGTTCATAGTATGATTCCATGATCCTTGCCATCACTTTTCTCAAAATCTCTACGGAAAATGGATTAAAAAAATAGATGCGGGCTATCTGTTCTGGGAGTTGAAATTCTTCTGCATTCGCTAATGAAAATGATACCCTCTCTTTCGATACGGCTTCTTTCTTATTTTCCATTACTTTCTCATAAATGCGTTCGTCATATTCAACTCCGAGGCAACGGCATCTTGTCTGGTAGGATAAGAAAAAGTCTACCATTCCTTTACCACAGCCATAATCTAAGAGCATATTGTTCTTCCTTATAAGTCCTGTATTTGCTAATCGTTGCAGTACAGAATATGGAGTTGGTTCGTATGGATAGCGGTATTGATCGGATTGAGAGTCGTCTCTGCCCATGGTTTTAATGTGCAATAGTTTGTCCCATTTGTTGTCTTGTGTATCGTTCATAAATTGATATTCCTGCCTTCCTGTTTCAATTATTGCAGCAATCTAAAAGACCCAGAAGTCCATGGTCCCTGAGTCTTTTAGAAAATACATTTTTAAATCCAATTACAGTCTCCACCCGTGATAGCAAGGCTTAGTAAAGCATCCATCTTTTCGACTTCTTCTTCACCCTCGATTTTCTGAAGTAACTGCGCAGTATCTAAAATATCTTCCATACTTTCATCTGGTCCAATCTCATAGTCAATCTCTGCCTCACAGTCTGGACATGGAATCTTCTCCATCGTCTGTAATGAGAGGAATCTATTCCCACATTTTTTGCATTCATAATATCCGCATTTTTTTGTTCCATCTGGTACATAATACATTGTTCCTATCTCCTTTTTTGCTTTATTATCCATATTATACATCTAATCTGGTCTGTTGTCTTAGTTTTTTTGTGAGATCACAAGCCCAATAAGGATTAATACAGTTCCAATGATAGAAATCACTGTTATTTTTTCATATAAGATCAACACGGAAAGTATTACAGTTATAACAGGGGATACGTAAATATAGATACTTGTCTTGATTGCACCAATCCATTTTGTCGCAAGATTCCATAACAAAAATTATAATACGTTCTTTCTCACTATTTCCACCGAATTTCTTGAAAAATAGAATATTCATGCTAAAATAAATGATTGAATTATGAAATCATTATAAATGAAACAATCGTCAAAGAAGGTAGTATTATGAAATCAAAACTTAAAAATTTTTCCTTACTTACAATCAGCACACTCATTATGGCTGTCGGAATTTACTTCTTTAAATTTGCAAACAATTTCACATTTGGTGGTATCACAGGTGTTGCCGTTTTAGTTGCAAAATTCCTTCCTATTTCTGCCAGTGATTTTTCTTTTGTTGTGAATATTTTATTGCTGATCATTGGATGGATCGTCTTAGGTAAAAGCTTTGCTGAAAAAACAGCTTACAGCACGATTCTTTTATCTGTAAGTTTATCTCTTTTAGAGCGAATTTATCCTATGAGTCATCCACTTACCAATGAGCCATTATTAGAGTTGATCTTTGCAATCTTATTGCCAGCGCTTGGTTCAGCAATCTTATTTAATATTGGAGCTTCTAGTGGTGGTACAGATGTTATCGCTATGATTCTTAAAAAATATACTAGTGTAGATATCGGAAAGGGCTTAATGATCTCTGATCTTATCTTTACTCTCGCAGGATTTCTAGTGTTTAACGTTAAAACAGGACTTTATTCTTTGTTTGGTCTGATCATGCGTTCTGCGTTGATCGACAACTTTATTGAAAGTTTTAACCGTTCTAAATACTTTCATGTTGTAACTTCCAATGCAACATGTATTTGTGATTTTATCCAAAATGATCTACAGCGCGGAGCAACCATTGTGAATGCGACCGGAGCCTTTACAGGGGATGACAAATATATTATCCTGACGGTTCTTAGTCCTTCACAGGCAGTGAAACTTCGAAACTTTATCAAAGAACATGATCCAAAAGCTTTTCTTTTAGTTTCTAATACAAGTGAGATTATCGGAAAAGGCTTCCATTCTGTCTAGGATGGACAGCCTTTTCTCTGCTTTCTTCTGGTATATAATACATTGTTCCTATCTCCTCGTATAATATCTTTTATTGGATTTATTTTACAAAATATTTTTCTTAAATTATCACATACTAAGAAACGAGGAGGTTTCAATGCATGAATAATAAGAAGAAACGAGAACTTACAAACGAAGAAATTGATGAAAATATCTTCGGAATGTGCAATATTTGTTCTACCACGGATTGTACTGGATTGATCCAGGTTGTTCCAAGAACAGAAGCCGAGCTTGAATCTTACGAAGAATTGTACCCCTTCCGACCACCGTTTTTACCTCGTGATGATGATTAAGTCATCATCCGTTTTCTCCTGTAACAAGATCTTATGGCCTGTTATGACTATAAGGTCTTGTTTCAATGTCCACTTTCTCTTCTAATTAGTCTGACAAAAAATATCATCTCTTATTGATTCTAACATAATTGTTTGTGGTGAAGCATCATAATTTTCATCCATCCAAGCTACAGACTTATCGTCCAAATAATCAATTCCACTTTTTCCAAACATCTGGTTGATATCCTAGTGTTGATTGCTTTCCATTTCGAACAACTGGTGTCTTGATGACTTGTGGATTTTCTAATACTTTTTCAAGTTTATCTTCATTGGCAATATATTTGATTAGTGCAAGCAAGTTCTGATCTTTACCTTCCCAATTGATCATATGATCTAAACCACCATTTGCCTGAGCTACTGAATTGAATTCGCCTTTGCTCATGCCTTTTTTCTTCATATCAACAAACTGATATTTGATTCCACGTTCTTTGAAAAAACGTTCTGCTTTCTTTGTTTCGTTGCATTTTTTTGTTCCAAATATTTGTATGTTCATGCTGGTTTAAAATCCTCCATTTAGATATGCTCTAGTTTCTTTATCTCATTCATCATTAAGCGCTATAGCCTGCATTTTGCAACTTTTTGACTTCATCTTTGTATTCAGATTTCACAAGGTCCAAACTCAGGAATGCTTAAGTTACAAAACAGCTTTCTCATCTAATCAGCTTTTATTACACCAGTAAAATGAGACTCAACAATCCTATCCATCTGTGCTGCAATCTCTACAAACGGCAAATTTAGATCAAGTGTCTTAACACTTATTTGACTGCCATGCATCTGATACACATTATCAGGCTGGATTTCTTCTTCCGTCTTGGCATAAAGAAGCATTCCTGAAACTGTATTATCTTCTTCTCCAAATTGATAGCTTCGATTTTTTACATAGGTAAAAATCTGATACAAATTGTTTGAATGAAGCGTATGTTTATCAAAATGGACCTGTGTAGTGTGATTGTAATATTTCGCATCAATGATAAGCACTGTATTTCCACGTTGCAAGTGAATATCAGTTTGCATAACCGGCAGCATCGTTCCAACACCATCATCTAGTGCCCACGGAATCTGCGATGCACTAACAGACAATTCTGGATAATGTCTGCTGTAATATTCCAGAATAAATTTTTCATACAGCCTGCACATACGCTGCTCGTCTACAAAGGATGCTAATCTATAGTTACCTACATCTGTTGTGATCAACATTCCTTCAATCATCAACTGACAAATACTAACTAACATTCTATATGTTTGATTATTACGCTGAAAACGAATCGATGACCATTTAATTTCTGTAGGTTCTATAGAATCTACATTCGAAAAATACAACATTTTCTTCTTCAGATCATCTTTGTATTTTGCTTTTACTTTGCCGTTTCGCAAAAGAAGCATGACTGTTGTTTTCAAGATTTGATTCAACATGTTATTTTCTGAAAGCTCATCAAAATCACAGGTAAGTACTTGTTTATGCAGCAGTTTATTTTTAATTGTACCTGGCATATTTATTTTACCACGCATAACCGTCAGCTCTTCCTGATGACTTATATATTCTCTGTAAAGTCCCTGCTTCAACTGCAGCCCTATGCCCTTGGCTAGGATTGCAGCCAGCAGATTATACATCTCATCAAAAGATTCTACTGCAACATCCTCATATGTCTCTTGCTTCAGTGTCTGAAAAGCATAGGAAAGCATATGGTAAATATTATTGATCAGAATACTCTTGTCCTTTGTCATTGAAATACCTCATGCAAAATATTCTCCCAACGCTGTAGTTTATCAGTATCATCAAACCAATACTCTGCTAACATTGGCAATATATCAAAATCAACTACATCTTGCATCCATTCATCCGTACATTCCTTCGTATTACAAAAATAGCTATGCCCAATACAGAATCCTTTCCCTAGAGATTTGTCGTTTGCAATTTCTCTGTTCAGTTCCTTAATGCGGTCAATCAATGTATTAAATGTATCATTTGCAAATGCTTCCTGATATTTAATAAATCCTTCCGAATCAAATCCCGGTTCCATATCAAAGAAGCTAAATCGGCGGCGAAGTGCATAATCAATCATTGCCAAACTTCTATCAGCAGTGTTCATCATACCAATGATATGTAGACGCTTTGGAACGGAAAAGCTGAGACCATTATAGGCTAATGTTGTCTTTGTCTCTCGATAGTCAGCCTCAATCAACATTAATAATTCGCCAAAGATTTTACTCATATTGCCTCGGTTAATCTCATCAATGATAAAGAAATAATCTTTATCTGGATGGTTCGCTGCTTTCTGACAGAATCTATAGAAAATACCGTATTTCAGTTCAAATCCATCCTCGACTGGCTTATACCCCATCATAAAATCTTCATAGGAATAATTCTGATGGAACTGTACAAACTCAATGCGATCATCATCTTCCTCTCCCATTATCGAATAAGCCAGACGCTTAGCTGCATAAGTCTTTCCAACACCAGGTGCTCCTTGTAAAATGATGTTTTTCTTCCTTGTCAGAACAGCTACAAGACGATCGTATTTTGCCTCGGTCATGTAAACCTGATCTAAAAATTTTTCTTTTGAATACGCATCTTTATTTTTCTCAGCTGTTGGCACTGGATTTTCTTCACGGATCAAATCAATAATAAATTCGTATTCATCCTTTGTTAATTTAAATAAACTCCCCTGAATGATACTGAAATATTCCATTTTTTCCAGTTCAGGACAGGCTTTCAATGTTGCAAAATCAATTGGTGATGAGAGTCCTTCTAACTTTTCAAAATATATTCTCTCTCCATCCTGCTCTGCATTTACACGAAATATAGCTACAATTTGTTTCACCGGAGTAGACTCATATCCGATCACCATATCTCCCGCCTTCGCATCAAGGAAGTTTTGGAAGATTCTACGCTTATTTCCATTGTTATTAAACAACGTATAATTCTGAACTTCTCCCACTGGCATACTGGACATACTCCACATTTTTGGATTTGCATTCAAGAACCAGTATTGCTGTCCATCATCTTCTTGAGGCTGTGCATAAAGAGGCTCATTTGTTGAATCTTTCTTGTTCCAATAACGAAAAATGAAAAATCCAACATCTATTGTAAGTGTCCGTAATTCAGGATCCGCATAACAAGTCGACGTGATCTGAGAATTAAGCAGATTTCTAAGCTTATCGTCCTGCTGTAATTCTGCACATATCTCATCATATAATGCCATGAAATTTCTAATATTATCTACATAAGCACCTTTCTTAAACCGATAGTCACTTTCAAGTTCCGATGAGACAGCTTTTACTTCACTGAATTTGTAGATATAATATTTGTCTGGATAGCGCAGCCACAAATATGCCATGATTGCATTTTCGTACTGATAGTGCTGCGCAGCTCCATTTGTATAGCGCTCCAATAATGTATTGGAGTTGTTTTTAAAATTAGCAATTCTCTCACATAAATCTTTACTCTCGTCATATAGTTCCATATACATGAAACGTACCTCTTCTGGAGCAACCTGCGCAAAACTGGTAATCATTTCAGCTGGAAAGTTGTTTGCAGACATAAGCAAATTACCAACCTGATCCAGAGATTTCTTAAGCATCTTTGCAAAATCAGGTGAATTAATATCCCAATTGTTCTGGAAGCATTGTACAGCTTCCCATTTGTATTTTTCGTTCGGCCACTGTTGCTGAACAAAAACTTTTTTGTATTCTGATAGTATCTCTTTTAATCGAATTTTGTTGAACATTGTTATTCTCCACCTTTGTAATGATTCTTTGAAACTTTTATAGATTTCATGATTTAGTCAGTTCTCAAAGATCTTAAACTAAATTAAATCTTGTACATCTTTATCCTTCGTATCATTTGTTGACCATGTTAGCTCTTTATATTGATATTCTTCTCCGTCCATCCAAACAAGATATGTCTTATCCGTATCTCGTATTATTTTTTTGTATCGTTCTCTAGCCTTTGCTGAAGGCTCTCTATATACTCTATAGAGCCAAAACAACTTATAGCCCTGTTCATCTAAACCTCTTTTTAATGCAACGCTATTAATCATTAATGTATCTTGATATGTTTTCCAACTCTGTCCAATACTACTATATCTTGCAATTACATTTGCTTCTTTATCAAAATAGGAATATCCATCCCCATATGCGATACCAGAAAGTTCTCGCGTAATTTTTGACGGTAATGTAAAACGTTTTTCAGATTTTAATTCATCGGCACTTAAACACTCTACCAATAATTTTTGAATCCTTATTTTGTTTTCCAAATAAGGAATTGTCAAACTATTATTTATTTCTCTATTTGAATGCACCAGACACACTTCTTGCGGTGTACAATAACATTTACATTCTTGATAAGCATGAAAATCGCTAACATTTAATATTTGATCTCTATCATCAAATTTGTTGTCCACTGCTGACAAAAATTTTGAAAAATCTGATTTATTTACAATTCCAGCTGATATCCATACCGTTTCGTTAACTCCACTTATTTTATTATATATATCTGTGAATGTACTCAATATAATATTATTGTTATCTTCTGAAAACCATTTTTCAAACGAAGGAATATATTTTTCGTTCAACCAATCTTCAATTTTCTTTTTATCCATAGTATCAAATTTTGGAGCAGCTAATAATTCAGCATTAAACCACTTATGTTCATTTTGATAATTGATTGTATTCACATAATCCTGGTATGAATTTACAAAGTTTTCTATTTGAGAGTAATCATTAACATATTCATATGTTCTAAAATTTTCACAAAGTGGTATTTCATTGGCAATAACTGCTTCTATCTGATGCTTTGCAAGCCAAACATTTTTTTCTGCAATAGTCATAATTGAACTCATTTGTCCATGTGTCGCAGGATAATAAGTTCCACTTATTACAATATCCACACCAATTTTATTTTTATCTTTGTATGACCAAAATGTTTCTTTATTCCATCCATGATCCAATAAATATTGATATGCTATCGCTATAATAAAACCTTCCATTTTTAATTCTGAAATATCATATTTTATTTTATATTTTTCTATAAATTTAACAGCTTGTGTAGAATAATTTTTCGACTGATAATCTGGTCTAAAATAATCATCGAAACGATCACAAAGTACATATCTTGCCAAATCATAATCTATTGCTTCATACCCACCCATACGCTCAGCACCTAAAGCATCTTTATATAAAGGTAAACATTGTGGATCATATACATAAGGTGGTTCAATCTGTTTAGTTATACTGCGATCTAATAATCCTTTGTAAATCGCAATTTTTACTATTCCTGTACTATAATATCTTAAAACTACATTTTCATATTTTCTTAATCCTGTCTCAGTAAATACATTGTTTAATATCCAATCAGCAGCAATCATCAAATAATCATTACAGATAGACCACTCTAACGCTATTCCATATGCAACTGCAAAAATATCTTCAAGTATCTGATCGTCATTAATATCAATACAGCTTTGCAAAAGTTCCCAAAACTCCAATGGTTGTTCAATTCCCCATTTTGTTAATTTAAGTCTACTACTCTGACGAATTTCATTATTCACGGAAGACAAACTCCAAGCAAGAGCTAATGGAGCAGCATAATATTTGTCTGTGTTTTTAAGCCGAATACTATTAAAATCCATTTCATTATATGTTTTCCAACTTGCATTGTCATTACCTCTTAAATATGCTGGTATTGACCACCATATATCTCGTTCCGCAGAAGTATCAAATTCTCTTAAAAACTGATCCAACAAAATTGATCCTAATGGATGTCTCTCAATTCTTAAGACTGGTTGTATAACTTTAATAAATATTTCTCTGAATGATGAAACCGAAGCCCTCATCATTTGCTTTAAATATTCACAATATTTATCAGCAATATCAGACGAACAATTCGCTAATGCATAACAAATTAATTCAAAAGCTTGTCTATCCTCAATTATTATATTAGGATACTCTGTTATAAGTTTTCCCTTTTCAATTGAAATTAATGAAAGCATTTGATGTATACCATTTATATATTGAATTTCTATTTTTTCACCCATATCTAGTCTCACATACATTTTTTGAGCAATAAGATAATCAAATACAGGTTGCATTCCCCATGAGTAGAAAGTTTTAGGTGACGAAAATTCATCTGCTTGTTTTGAAAAAGTATATATAAATCCCTCATTTGTCAGAAAATCCAATATATTTTCTAAAGAATCCTTTAATTGTTCAGATGCTTTATTATAAATTTCTTGGTATTGAATAGCACTATCTTTTGCAAACAATTCTGCTAACTCAATCAATGCTATTTGAATCATTCTAGATTCTCCTCTAATATTATTATTTAGATTATAGCTCTCTTCTAACGATTCAATTTTTGCTTTATATAGCTGTGTTAAAATTACTGTATTCTGTGGCAATTTACTAATTTTTTGATTCCGATATATGTCACAAAATAATTTTACAGCCATAGGTGATCTAAGATTATTTTTTATCCATTGATTTTCTCCAATATCCATATTATATGCTATAAAATATTTATCACATAATTCTTCTAAATCTCCATCTCCAGTATTAGGCAATAAATAAAAACAACTCCTATATGATGATTTATTATAATTCTCAAATACATAAGGTCTAGAAAGAAATACAAATTTAATATCAGGAAATATCTTTCCATATGTACTAGTTTCATCTATCTTATTTTTCCAAAATTCCCATGACGGTGCTTCATCTATTCCATCGACAAAAATTACGCATTGTGGTCTGACAAAAAATTCTCTTGCTCTATTTTTCCCTTTTAATAAAGCTGCATTTTGTAAAGCACCAAACAATTCCATCTCACTCCATTCAGTGCTCAGCCCTAATGTTTTTGTTATAATCGATACCCATGTTTCGCCTTCCGCAAACTCCTTTGCATGTACAATTACTGGTAAATGTATTCTATTTTGTAAGAAACCAGCGGTTTCTGCAATCATTCCGGCTGTTTTACCTGTACCTTGTATTCCTAAAAAAATCAGTTTATTACTATCATAATCTTTTAATAATAGCATTAACTCATAAAAATCATCTTCTATATTCTCTAATAACTTTTCAGCTTCTCTAAAATGAAAATATTTACCATATATTAATGGACATTCTTCTATATCTTTTTCAGTACATATTAATCCTAATTCTTTATTAATAAATTTTGTTTTTCCACCATTTTTTACCAATATTTTATTCGTTATTAAAATATCTAACCACTTTTTAATAACGACCAAATCTTTTTGTATTTTTATCTCCAAGTCTTTAGCTGTCTCAGGAATCCCTAATATTATTAAATCTTCATAAGCTCTTTTTAATGCCTGTAATTTCGAAATGAAAGCACATATTTCTTTGTAACGTCTTTCGGTTAATTCCACACTTCCCAAAAAACGCTCTAATCTCTTATGAATACGTCCAACCGTATGAATTTCTGGAATATATTTTAATTTTCCCCAACTCTGAATTACTTTATCGTATGAATTCTCAAATATTTGATCAAAGAGTACTGTATTCTCAAACCAATACTTATAAATACCCTGTGAGGTAGGATGTGTTATTTTCTCCTGTATTGTACTTTCATCCCAAAGTATTATTTCTACATTTGGATAAAAGGATTTAAATTTTCTAACCATTTCCCCCCATTTGTCAGATTCCGTATTTTTAGCTTTTTTCCCTTTCTTAACTATTCGCTTAGAATTCAAATCTCTTGGAATACAAACAATATATCTAGATATATTAGGACGTACTTTCAATGCCGTTTTAAACGAATTCTCTATCTGTCTAATTTGTACATCTTCTAATTTATTTGGAAACCATTTTGACTGTACTCCAACAATATTTCCATTTGACAAGATGCCATATGCTTCTACTCCTCCGTCTCCTCCATTCCCATTAACAAATGCAAATTGCTCTAATTTATCTTGATATGTCTCTCTGCACCAAGATTCAAAAATCAAGTTGCACATAACTTCAAATGCATGATTATTTGATTCACCATGATTATTAAACTTTGTCCAATCCATCCATTCCTCCTCAAGTATTAAATCTTATATTCTGATAGAAAATTCATTAAGAAAAAGGTAATGCGCGTTTTTAATTCATTTTGGTCTGTTTTTTCTTAAAGTATGATATATTATAATAACCTTCGCATCTGCACGGTATGTAGCATTATCATCAAATTTTTTATCACCATTTATTATGACTGATTCAATATCTCCGTCCGAATTAATCCAACCAGTAATAATATCATATTTTGTTTTCGTTTTTATATTGATAAATCCTGCTTCTTTAAATAATTTCAATACAGTCTTATAATCCGATTTTTTTGCTTTTTTAGACGATATTGGCACATTCAAATTTTCAAGTGTATGGTATTTTACTTTAACTGGAAAATTAGATGGATATTTTGAATTCTTCTTAAAAGAATCTTTCCACCCTATTTTTACATCTAATACCAAATTATCTTTTTTTATATCATCTATAGATAAATCTTTGACAGGCTCTTTTATAATATATTTAAATCCTGATCTTTTTAATTTCCTTATAACGTCTTGATAATTTTTTCCTATAAACTCTGAATCAGTATAACCCACAGGAATTCTAATTAGATATTCATAACCCCCTATTATACTTGCCAATATAAGAGTAATTGTTAAAACAACTATTATTAGACCTTTTCGATGTTGCCTTCTCCATGCTTTTTTTCTTGCTTCTCTTTCTTTTTGTTCTATTTCCCTCTCTGCCTCTTTTCTTTGCTCATTGTCCAAAATTTTAGCTACACATACACCTAAAATAGTACCTATAGCATTGCCAAATCCTTCTGCAAATGAAATAAGGGCAGATGAATACTCATCATTCTCTGTATCACAATCCTGTTCATCTTCTGCGTCATAAAAAATTTGATATCCCGAAGGGTCTTTAAAATATCCACTACCATCATCATATCTATATCCTTCACTTCCATCACTACCGTGATAATATCCGCTTCCATCTGAATATTTATATGCATCAGTTCCATCAGGACTTCTAAAATACGCACTACCATCCGAATAAATATAGCCATCACTGCCATCCACACCATGATAATACCCACTTCCATCTGAGTATATATACCCTTCACTGCCATCATTACCATAATAATATCCGCTTCCATCTGAATATCTGTAAGATTCTCCATCCACATCATTTATAAACCCACAATCATCTGAAAAAAGAAAATCTTTCCCTCTATACTTCTTTGTCACTACCTTTCCTCCTCAAATATAGGTATCTAATTTTCTATTCATCTTTATTAAACTTAGCACATTATATTAGGTGCCCATTTGATTCCAATATTTTCAGACGGAATCTTTTTTGTTTTATATACAAAACCTACGCTATACTTTGATCTGGTAATTGCCACATAACCATCTTCAATATATCGTATAGTCCCCCTCGTATTGTTTCTGGTGTTCCATACTCTTACTCCAATAAATTTTTTTGTATCCATACTGCTCCCCTAATTTTATATTCATACTTCTCTATTTTGTTTAATATATTAAATTATATTGATAATTATAGCATATTTTTGTTAGTTTTCAACAATTTAAAAAGCCACATTTGATAAATATTCCAATGTGACTTTCTGTTATTCTAGTATTTAGATGAAAGTAAAAAATCAGTAAAAACATAGCAACTATGTGACTTTTAGTCGCTAACACGAAGTCGTGAATAATTCAGGTTTAATTATCTGTTTTCGTAAGGTCTACGAAATACTTAGATTCATATTAGCAATCTACTTTAAAAATTCAGATTTTTTACCATAACTAGTAATATATGCACCTTTCTGTGCTCTAGTTAATGCAACATACAGCAAGCACTTCTCAGATGTAATTGATTCAGCCTCAGAAATGGTATCTGTATGATTAATAGCGGCTGGTAATGGTACAATTCTATTGTTCACTGCAACTACAAATACATATTTGAACTCAAGACCTTTTACTCGATGCATCGTAGCAACACGAACTCCCATTAACCCTCTATCATCATTCTTATTTCTTTTTATGACAAAGGTGTTAATTCCTTTACCCTTCAGTTGTTTCACATAGTCATCTAACAATGATTTTGTTCTTGCAACAACACAAATATCATTAAGAGCTACACCATTATCTTTAAGCTTTTTAATTTCTTCTGAAATAAAACTCAATTCCTCATTAGCGTCTTTAAAGTTTTTGATTATTGGAACTGCACCATGAGTCAATGACTGGCACTTGTCTCCAAGATCAATATCTTCATCCAAATCATCAAAAGAAATCCCATTCAACAATGCAAATGCATATTTACGAATTTCTTCTGTTGTTCTGTAATTGATTTTGAGAATACTACTTCGTCCTCTTACATTAATTCCACACTTAGATAACGTAGGATGGTTCTTATAGATTCTCTGATGAGAATCTCCAACAATAAAAATATCATTCGCATGGTCCTCACCCGCTAATGCACGAAGTAACCGGTATGCGTTATCACTGAAATCTTGTCCTTCATCCACTATAATATGTGCATATCTCGGTTTGTTCCCACTGGCTTGAAGAAGCTTTGTACTCTCATACATAGCTGTATTAATGTCGCGGATCTGACTTTCTTTCATCAGATTTTGGTAAACTTCAAACACTTTCCAAACAAGCATTCTCTTTTTTCGATCAAGTCTAGTTCCACGTCCATTACGTATTGCTTTTACATATAACGGAAGAGACATGGCTTCCTGTGCAATTGCAACTCTATTCCACTCTTCTTCATAGAAATTAACGTCATATGGCAAATCTACATTTGCAAGCAATACAGCCTTCTCCCATAAACTAGTAATTTCATCATAACTGATCTGAGCTGTGAATCCTGACTCTCTTAAGAACTGATTTACCCAGGCATCCAAATGAATTACTTCAATTTTACGAAGTTCTTCAACAGTACAAATCTTTTTCAAGTTTTCCTTAATATCTGCTGCAAGGTTTGCCGTAAATGTTGTAAACAGGAGCTTCTCTTTTCCAGACATTTTAGATGCCAACTGTTTAGCACGATGCATAGCAACTACTGTTTTTCCTGTCCCTGCACCGCCTAAAACTCTGGCAGATCCAGAATAATTTTTCTTTACAATCTTTCTCTGGGTCGGATGCAAAAATACCCTCCACTTCTCCAAAGGTTCTGCCATAATTCTACGCAGTTCATCCTCACCTTCCACAATAACAAAAGACTTCAGCGAAGATGGAACTTCAAGTGCAGAAGACAAATCTTCTCCGTTTTGATGGTTTTCCTTCTCGTCTTCAAGTAATTCTATAACTTCTTTTATTGAAAATCCTTCCACAAGCCACGACAAGTATTCATAGGCGTCATGTGGTATTGATCCTTCCGCATTATAAAAATCATTTTTGTTTGTAAATGATTTAATGTATCCCAACTGAGCTTCTGGAACTCCAAACTCTAACAACTGTTCATCTGTGATAGACGCAAACAATGCTTCTTCTTTAGAAACGACAACTTCTTCTTGCATCATTTGAATATCAAAAACCTGAACAGCACCTGTCTTCGGATTAACTTCACATTTTTTTCTCGCTGCCCAATCATACGCTTCATCATGGTGATCCACCCATAATAATAGATATACTCCTGTTTCTGGCTGTCTAACTACAATCCCTCTATATGTATTATCTATTCTTACAGAACAGATCTTTTTATCCTGCGCATTTGCTATTTTTTCATAATTAATACCCGGAGAAGTTGGATTATTTCTAAATTTATTAACAAACTCTGTAACCTTTCCCTGAATCTGCCGGGGCAACTTCGCAAATGATGTAAGAAAATCTGTTGATATCGCAACTTTTACATTATCAGACATTAGCTTTCACCTCCCTCAAACAATGTTATTGCTCCTGCAAGATCGGTAATACTCAATATCTTCCATCCTGCTGATTCTAATGCCTCTTTATCTTCTAACTGATCTGTGGTAAGATAACCAATTTTTCTATCTGGCCAAGCAATTTCAACTGTAGCAACTACTTCTCCATCATTGCCTTCGACCTCATAACCTATGCCTTCTTCTGTAGGTGATGGTATCTTCGCATCTTTAGCCATATCAATAAATGTTAGTGTTTCTTCCTCAAACAATTGAGCCATTTCTGATTTTAGCAATTCCGTCCAACCATCACTTACTGCCATACCAACTGTAACTGCGTCAAATGATGTAGAAACCGTATCAACAATAGGTAATGCTAAGTAATTCATGTTTTGTAATCCAGTTGATGATACTGCAATAAATTGTTCGGAAAATTGCATGATATTAGTAAAATGCCACAGTCCATTCCACTCATTTTCGTATTTATCCGTTCTCTGATCTTTTTCATCATTTAAAACAGCGCATACTGTAACTGGCCCTTGTTTCTTTAACTCTCCTGCAATAATTCCTGCATAGATCTGCAAATGAGCATTGGATGAACGTGGAATCCACTTTCCAAATGCAGTACCAGGGAACACAAACTCTACATCTGTAAAATGTGTTTGATAACTCACTTCATCGATGATTTCCTTCCAGTTCATAAATGCAAGGTTATTTTTCATCAGTTTAGGATCCAGTAATGATAAAGCATATGCATAAGCCTGAGTTTTAAATATTTCCTCTGCATTGGGCAATGTAAGATAATCTATCAATAAATCTATAGTATTCTCTGTTGAAGGCGTAATATTTTCTCCTTTAATCTTACCAACAGTATTCTGGTACATTACTTTTCCATATGGCATACGTTCTGATTCCAAAGTTGCTGTTGCATAATCTCCTTGTGGAGCAAATATACTCTGAACATCTTTAAAACTCAAAGACCATACTCGGAATTTTCCACTTCTTCGAATTGCTTCTCGCTTTAGAGTATCATCTGAAACAATATCCTTATGATACAAGAACCCATCGGTAAATACTGCCACTGGCAAATGATCGGATACTGAAATTGGCCAAAATATAAAATCTGGTTTACACTGTACTTTTACTCCCTCATCTGGACCAAGCAATACCTGTGGTTCAATTTCCCATGCATGATCATTAATTTTTACATAATAACTGTGTTTTCCGTTTCGAATTGTATCACTAACATTTGCAGCCCCAACTTTCTGGCGAATAGCTTCCATAAATCTCAATTCCAATTCACTATCAAACAATGGATTTACCGGAATATCATTAATTTTTTGAATCTGTTCAATATTATCTTTTCCAGAAAGAATCGCTTTTAGCATCCGAATTGCTGTTGTTCTTGAAATATGACCAATTTGTTGACTTTGTCTGTAAGCAAAAAGGCAATGATAACAACCATCCTTTTGCGGATCATCTTTACATGTACAATTTTCCATAACATGTAATGCCTTTTCAAAAATATCAATCAACGCATTCTTTTCATGCATCAGCTGCTTTAGATAACCTGTTCCTCCTGGCACAGAATCATAGATAACAAGATATTGCTTTCTATAATCGGCATCCGGCACTGGCACTTCACTTACAGTTGCACGGAGATGATCCACATTACCAAAATATTCCTTCATTCCAAGCATAAATGCAGCCACAAAGGATTCCATCTTCACATGCGAGGAATCCATAGTCGTTGCTGGAACAAGAAGCCTTAACACCTCCGTGCTGAATTCTCTATATAAGAATAAGCACTCTTCAAATGCATCTGATTGCATAAGTGCAGTCATTTTACGAGTTTTGCAAGCAAAAGTATGATTTGCCTTTCCATGGTCAGGCTGAATTTTTCCACAATATTTACAAATTTTAAATCCTTTACGAACATCTTCTACACCTGATACAGACAATTTTTCCCCTGTCATATCACTTTCGCCAAAGTTAATTTCTCTAAGTGTTGCTTTGCGAACAAACTCATATCCAAACGGAAATTCTTCATTATCCATACGATACGCACTGGAGATATCATGCTCTTCATCTACGTCTACCAATAATTGCTTACAATAAAACACATTAGATCGATCATCTGATTCATCACTAATTAAACTCTTAGTATAATCCATATTAGAATATACCATCTGCACTTTTAACATGGTTCTTACCTGACCTGAATCAGCCCAGGCAGGGCTTCCACACTGTGGACACGATGCAACATTCTTTCCAGCCTCTTCAATCTGTGCATGTGAACAATTTGGACACAGTCTCCATTTTGCTGTCTGCGCAGTAGTCAAATCTACCTGGTCTATCGTTAGTTTTCTACCATCTACATAAAAATTATTATTCGGTGCAAACTCACTAATCGCAGAAGAAGCAGAACGATTATACTCATATACCATCTTCTCATACTTCTTCTTTGCACCAGTTGCCACTGCTGCTTGCTCTTCCTCCTTGCGATAAAGTATAGCACGAAGAATAATACCAGCTTCCGGAAATGCATAATTTGGAAGTAAGCCCTCATCTGATAAGAAGTTAAATATGTTTTTCTTAGATAACTCCTGCAATACACTAAGTAATGCAGATTCTTCACTCTTTAGTTCCTTAATTTCTTCATCAATAGAACTATCTTTGGGTTTTCCTTCCAGTTCTTTAATCATTTCTTTCAAAGCATCTACGCTCTGTCTTAACGCATCCTGCTGCCTCTTTAAATCTTCAAAAGCATCCAATATTTTCACATACATTGGGCTGCTTTTTTTCCCCTTTCCGCGTGCAAATATCTGAAGTTCATCCCGTGCATTGTCATCAAGATAAGCTGCAAACATTTGCATAAAAGAATTTAACTGTCTGGACATGGTACTTTGTACATAATTCAAAAAATTAAATGGGAACATGTCATCCGGTCTATCTTTTAATTTTCTAAGGATAATTCCGACTTTGTCTGGGATAGCTCCATCAGGAATACCTCGTTTTACCCATGAATCCATGCAAAATGCCACAAATTGTCTTTCCAATACCGCAGACGCACGTAAGAAAATTCTTGGAGGTTCAACATTACCGGCTATCATATCCAATGGATCTGAATAAAAATACAAATCATGTGGCTTCGCATTAGCAACTGCAATTGTCAATGCATTTCCATCTTTACGGCCTGCACGTCCTGCTCGCTGAAGAAATTGACTCTGGGCTGGCGGCATACTGCAAAGTATTACCGTAGACAAATCACCTATATCAATACCCATTTCAAGAGTTGGTGTACACGAAAGTACATTTGGATCCCAAATTGCTTGAGTATCTTTTCCTCTCTTGAAATCGACCTCTAATGATTCACGATCTGGTCTTTCCAAAAGTCCTGTATGCTCCCTAGCATTGATTCTTGCAAGGTCTCCAGCAGAATAAAGACGACCATAATATCCCATTCCCATAGCGTCATCTTCTTCCAAATAGCCGTCACAAGTTGCTCTCTGACAATGGGCACCTTTCCACAATTCCGCATTATTCGCAGCTACAGCATAAATTGATCCACAGGATTCGCATTTCATTTGAACAACATCAGACGTAATATATACCTTTTCCTTATTGATACCGTAAATAATATAATCCATAGAAGACGGAACAACAACCAATACATTTGCTCTTGTTGCCTCTTCTAAGATAAACCTACTGATTGCTACAAACGTACTTTCTTCAACGATCACTTCTGAACAACAAGCAGCAATCCAATCCACATATTTATTAGTCGATGGAGAATCACATTCAAAAGATTTCTTTCCTCCGCCCATATGAATAGCCACAAATCGCGGTGTATTTCGTCCAGACTGTCTTCCCGGCAGCCATCTATTTCGATCATTTGAAAGTAGATATCCCTGAAAATTATTAACTGTATATTCATCAAATACAGAGTCTTCAAACGCACCATTCGCCTTCATCAAATTCAGATATCCTAACACCATTCTCTGATATGACATAATTGGCTCCGAAGTTAAAACGCCAAGTTCATTTACTACTCTCTCCTGGACAGCATCTGCGATATCAGATATATCTCTTGTATCAAATCCCAGCACTGAACAACCTGACTTTTCCAATGTACGTCCAATTTTCCCTGTTAATCCATACTCTAACATTATCTCATAGCGCAAGCGTTGCTCCATCTCATACATAAGAATTTGTGACTGTTTGTCTTTACCAAACTCACGCTTTGAAACCATCTCTTCATAGGCATGTTTCCAGGTCATATTCGGTGCAATAAAGAAACTAACAAATTCTTCATCTGTCATTTTCTCATGCCAATATTTAATAAATCTATTCTGAAATTCTAATAAAGTAAGGCCGTCTCCTTCTTTTTCACAAAAATGCTGCATAGCTGTACGAAGACCAAAACGCCATGTTCTAGAATTAAAGAAGCCAGCTCTATGCGCAGCATCCTGTACATTATCTGAAAATGCAAGAGTCTTCTTGTCATCATTGAACTTAGACGCAAACATCTGTGAAATACTTGCACTGATTTCTGTTGCTGACCGAAGTCCCATCAAAGAAATACCTCGTCTACTTCCGCAACATGGACATACATATTGCTTGTGCTCTTTACTACCAGATGTCTTAATCGGGCTAGGAATCAATACATCAATAGTTTCTGCACCGCAGCTTGGGCAAAGATCATTACCTTCATCTCCAAGTTTTACCTGGAGACAGTCTGGGCACAGCTTTGCTGGAAGCATTCCGTTCATACGCTCATCATGAGAATGAGGAAACAACATAGCAATTTTATCATCAGCTTTAAAATACTGATTGTAAAAGCCTTCCAGATTCGTCATGGTTGCATTACTACGTTCATTCAGAATTGTTACCCAACCAGTAATACCGCAATCACGACAGTTTACTACTGGAAGATATTGTTTTGCTTGCTGAGCATTCAAATCATGGGCAATTTCATAAGTAATATTTCCCGGATCAACCTTTGCTACTAAACGACGAAGTTCTCTCATCCAAAGTTGAACTTGAACATTTAAAAATGGGCGCAGTCTCCCTGCTTTTCCTGTTCTTGCATGAGAAATCAAGGCAAATAAGGATTCCACAATCACTGAAGAATCCGATACATCTTTCAATTCCGGATAATGATTCTGCAGTTCTTCTACAATACCAGTAATTTGATAATAGTTACCTCCAGTCAAATTAATAACTGCCTGCATAAAACTGTGATGTACCAATACTTTTGCAAGAGTTAATCTGCCTTCATCGCTTAGAATATCTTGTGTATATTCTGGTAACCATGCTTTTACTGATTCTTTCAAATAACTATCTGGATCATCAATTTCCGTACATTTTGTAAGTAATTCGACCTGCTCACGATTTGGAATAGCAAATTCGGTAATCTCAATACCATCAAAAAACTCCTGTGCACTCAAACGATCTTCCGTAATCACAGCATTCTTTTCAAACGGTTCTCCAAAAATCTCAGAAGCATACTCAAGAATATCGCTGTTATTTTCCTCTGATCCCATGGTCGCAGATGTACCCACACAGCACAAATAACCATCATATATGCCAAGACGTCTTTTTAATCGTCGAAGTAAGCAAGCAAGATCTGTTCCCTGAGCTCCATCAAAGGTATGTAATTCATCAACTGCAATATACTTCAGTGTCTCTGAATCGTTATCCTGCCAGAGAAGTGCATCCTTCGGACGAACCAAAAGATAATCCAACATCTTATAGTTTGTCATTAAGATGTCTGGTGGATTATTCAACAAAGTCTCATGATCTGTAATAACACCGTGCTCCGTCATCATTCGATTAGGAGTATTTTCCTGACCACCAACGTACATACCCACTGTCACATTACCATGCAATTCTGGACTTTGGTGAATCAATTCTGCAATACGCTTCGCCTGATCAGACGCAAGTGCATTCATGGGATAGATAATCAGAGCTTTAATTCCTCGTTCGCCTCTGTGCTGATAACAATACTCTAGAATTGGATAAAGGAAACATTCCGTTTTACCAGAGCCAGTACCAGTCGCAACTAACGTGGATCTACCATCATCTCCAGTTAATCGCTCAAAAGCTTTCTGCTGATGCACATAAGGAAGATATGCAGAATGTATTGATTCAAAACAAGTTGGCATACTTTCCGCCACACGGAAAGGAAGACGCACCGCAACATAAGGCTCATGATATACTTCGTCCTTAGTTGCAAGCATATTATGTACGGAGCCTTTAAATGGCTCATTTGTCATCGGGAACGTTGTTTCAATATAGTCCCCTAGTCCTTTTTGTAGTTGTTTGGCAAGTATGGATGGTAACATACTGCAATCCTCCTTTGTTTATTCTCTTAGCGTTACTTATCTCTATTAAGTGATATAGGAATTTTTTATTTCTTTAAAAGTCGAAGCCTTCATCAGGTATAAGTCACCACGACTTCGTGTCATAGCAACATATAATTTATTTAAAGTTGAATTCTTTATCTTTTTAGGGTTAAACTTTTCACTGTCAAGGTTATCCAATCCATCAGTCAGAATCACACAAACTGAATCAACTGTATCCCCTTTAGAATATGACCAATTAAGTGCTTTGAATGAATAATTAGCTGCTTCCTTGAAAACCAATTTTGTTATCTGGTTATTGTTTAGAACCGATACAGCATCATCGACCCATATCACAGAACCAGTATGATCTCCGTTTGATATAATCTCAATCCCCAATTTCTGACTGACATAGTTGCATACATCAATTGAACAACGACGAGATTTTGCCAGAGTCGTTGTATCTACTGTAAAGCCTTCCTTGATAATGCTTGCAATAAAATCATCATAGCTGACTTCGCCTTTCTTATTCTTGAATGGTTTTCCAGTATTATTTCTTGCTGAAACAGAGTGCTGATGATAATCGCCAACTAATGTCACAGCATTTAGATGCTTGGCAAGTTCCATAATCACTTCATAATCATACTCTCGGAAATCCTGAAATTCATCTATCAAAATGGCATCGTAAAACATATTCAGTCTTTTTGAAGCTCTTTTGATGATAGATTCCTTACCTTTCTTTACATAAAAAGCCAGCTCAGAAATTCTGTCACAATAGTATTGTCCTCTTTTCGTGACATAGTGAGTGATCAATTCCTTTTTTCTATACTTAGGATTATACACCATTCTCCCCGAAGCATCTGGAATTCTCGGTTGAGGAGGTTCTGTCATGCAAATTCCTTTACTTGTAAAACGAGGAAGTGCAAAATGCTCTTTGATGCTTGGTTCGTAAGGGAGAATCAAATGATGATATACGAATGCGTGAAATGTCATCACTGTAGTCAATTCCGGTACACAACCATGTGCATCACATAGCTCTTTTTGTATGTTGTGGATATTCTCATGCGTGTATGCTAGTATCAGGTTTTTCTTTGTTGGATCTATCGCATGGCAGATGTGATAGGTTTTACCTGCACCAGCAACAGCAAGCATCACTTTCTTAGCCATTCAATCGCATCCTTTACATACTGAGGAATCTCAAACACCGTCCCCGACGTCAACATCTGGTATGCAATATCGACTTTATTATTCAGCATTTTTCCTGGTACTGCACCGTAAGATTCTCCATGGTATTTATATTCAGCCCCTGCCTGAACTTTAACCAGTTTATCTAAGCCAGCTTTATTGGCATGGTACATACAGATTTCCCAGGTCCAGTTATTTATAGAATCTGCCATATAAATATGCTGCAATGTGTTTTCTTCGTTGTATTTCTTTGTGAAGTCTATTCTCTCTTGCTTTTTGTCATTGTCAGTGATGACCGCAATTTTCTTGTCTGTTTTCTCTGCAATTTCAAGATACTTTTTGTACGAGATGCCATTACAGGAGATTACAGAAATTCCATCATCTTCGATGGTCTTACCTGTAAGTTGCTGATAGAAATGTGGCAACAACAAAAACTCAGTGGCACCTTCTACAAGGAACACTCTCTTTGAGAGCAACAACTGTAAAAAACCATTATCGTCTGCTCTGACAAAGAAATTAGCGACCTTTTCATTGACACCTGAGAGGGACTTCACGCCAGATTCTGTAATCCAAAGAACATTGTTGAGGTTCAGGCGACTTGCAATCATGCTGTTATGTGTAGCAACGATGAGCTGAGAGTTTTTCTGTTTCTCGGAGATTCCTTCCAACATTTTTCGGAGTGTTGTGAAACTGAGATGGTTTTCCGGTTCTTCCATCAAGATTACATCTAAGCCATTTGACTTTTCCAATGCAATTTCTGTTTTAATCAGGCTCTCCATACCGCTACCTCTGTTTTCGAGTGCAATTTCCCCCTCATAAACAGAAAGTACAGTTTCCAAGACCACTTTCTTGGTATCAATACCAAATTTTCTATCACTACCCAATTCTGGGAGTTCCGTTGCAGCAAATGCTTCAATCAATTTTGTGCGAAAATCATTCTTCGCTTTTGCTCTGGTCTGTTCGTTATATTTGCTTGTAAAGAGTGTCCTATTGTAATAGTTAAAAGATGGGGCAACCGCACTACTCGTTGTGTCAATAGCAAGGAACTGAAGTGGTCTACGTATCATCTGATATGGATTATTTGCAAACGTCATCCAACTGAGCGCATAGTACTCATACGGGATTTTTCCTTCTTGAATAGACTGTTCCATACCTGTACCCAACAGCTCATCGTATTTACACTCAAAGCGTATGCCAAATTTTTCGTCCTGTTTTTTCAGTAAACCGTACACTTCTCCATAGAAATAATCTGCATTTTTAGTTTTCGGTTCAAGTGCCAGCTCTACCTCGATTAAAATTCGAGGTAGAGTCTTGACGCTTGGATTAGTTTCAAAAGCGGATACCATCTGCGTATTGAATAGATCACGCAATATCGACTTGTCGGCATTACGATACTGCTGATTCAACACAGTTTTGATTGCATCTAAAATAGTGCTTTTGCCAGCTTCATTCTCTCCAACAAGAATGTTCATGTGTTCATTGAACTCCACATTCAGGAATGTGAATTTCTTAAATCCCTCTATGTGCAACGATTTTATATAGTTCAAGTGAATTACCTCCTCGATGTGTCGAACTCATCAATGTTTATCGAAATACGCCTTTAATTTGTCGATTGCCATGTTTTGAAGTTTAGAATCTGCCTGAACTTGTGTTCTCACACGATGTTCTCTCAGATAATTCACAACCTCGACACGGCTCATGCCAAGCTTATTTAGGTAATCTTTCAGGGCATTGACCTGATTTGTTACCTTGACTATTGTTACAAGCTCCATTGCTTCTGCAATGCTGTCTACACCATAGAATTTGCTCAGCAGACGCATAATCTCATTTTCTGGCATTTTCATCTCAAGAAATGCAGCAATAGCGCAACAAATATCATTCTCTTTCTGGCAAGCTACTGCAAGTGCGATTTCTTCCTCATAGTGAAAATCCATCTCATCACGGAAACAGTCACGTAAAAAAACAGAACCTTTTTGAAGTATTTCTTTCGTATCCAAACTTACACCTCCTTATACTTCTCCTCAAAGAACTTCCAAGCAGTCTCGTAGTCCTGCTCACGGTCACAGCGGTCAAAGGGGGCAACATACTCAATGGTGCGCTCCACCGGGCCACCGGGCATGGTGTCATCCATGAATGTGCGGTAGAACTTTTTACCGGCAGGAGCATCCTTAACTATATTTTCCCACTCTTTGCGTTCAAATCCTACGCCTGTTAAACTACGGTTGCTTGTAAATACAATGCGTCCGTTAAAATCATACCAAGTATCATTTTCGTATTGACGCAAAACAGGAAATTGAATCTGATAAATGGTTATAAGCTGTTGTAATCTCATGCCCAATGCCATTGCTGCCAAGACATCGATCTCTACAAGGGCTTGTCGTCTTTCATAGTCACGCCTTAATGGAGATAAGTATGACCAAGGAGACGAAATATTTGCAAAAGAAGAATCATCTAAACGATTGTCCTTTTTGCTCCAACAATCTAATTCTTCAAAAGCATCTGTATGTGCATCCCATAGCGCTTTATAGTTTGAAGAGACTGCATTAAGTAATAGAGTTCTTCTAATAATAGCGTCTGCGTAAGCACCACTAATTATCGGGATTTGCTGTGCGGTTTCCATGTAAAAGTTTGACCTTCCCATAGATTTTACATAAAAATCCATAGGTAAAGAAGCAAATAACCCGGATGTAATTAATAAATCCGTTTCGTTCTTAAAAGCGAAACCAAGAATACCATTTGTATGTCCCGTCTTTGGTGGCATAATGGCTCCGATAAGTGTTCTTTCACCATTCTGGTTTAGCATTTTTCTTACATAAAGACGGTATCCCTTGGTATATTGTTCACCAAACGTAGTTCTTGGTAAATTTGAAACGTAATCTGATAATGTGCAACCAATATTGTACATACATCTTTGATAATAGCTTTCAGGTATTATAGTTAAATCAACGCTATCATAATCGTTGTTTGAGTTATATACTCTGCGCATACATTTATACATTGGGTTCAAAACGCCCATATGCGCACCAGAAAAAATACCATCAACACTGTCTTCAGGAAAGTGAATGTCTCTCACAATGATTTCAGCATTTTGAGCCTGGGTCTCATTCCACATTTGAGTACAGAATATATTATCACCAAGCCCTTTCACCTTGTTAGGCTGCTTTTCAATTTGTTTTAGGACATCAACTAACGCCTGTGCATGAAGCACAGGAAGCCGTGCCTGCTTCCAGTTTGTACTATCGTCAAAAAGATTAGCAAATAACTCCAAATCGTTTTTCTCAACTCTTACGACACGACCTGGGTGACCAGAAACATTCCATGAGCCGTTTTCATCCTTTATGCCAGGAATATCACCTTGAATCGTTGGATCGTAGCACTGCTCAATAGTAGAAGGCGTAAATAAATTACATATAATATCAAATCTAGAAGATGGAATATTATAATATACGTTCAAGCTAAAACGCATACGACCATGATCATTTGTCCCTTCGAATAAATTGAATTCGTTTTCAAACTGAAAATGTTTGCGCAAACGAGGGTAAAGTTTTTCTCTAAGCAATCCACCTTTAGGATCATCATACACACCGTCAGGATGAACAAATGCACTAACACACGATGAGTTGCCAAACATCCATGCCTGAGGTAAAAAACACTTATACAAATTTGCCTTCATGCCTGTCAAATCAGAAAAGTTCTGAATAGCATTTAAAAACGACTGTTGACCAGATATTGACTCAAATTCTTCAAGATACGATTTCTTTATTTTGCCGCTAGCAAGAGCAACCTTTCGCTGTTGCGTGGTTTGCGTTGCATTCAACCTTTTAACAGCAAACTTTGGCTGGCTATCTGAAAGAATTCCGTGTTCATTCCACCCCAAAAGAACCCAAGGCGGATTACCAATTATGAGATCAAATCCACCACGCTCCGCAAACAAGTCCGCAAATTCAAGTTCCCAATGCATGAACTTGTTCTGTTCAGCAATTCGTGCAGCCAAATCCAGTCGCGGATTTTCCTGACGCAGTCGAGGAATATCCACAATTGTATCTGTTCCGTAAGTGTCAATGATATCCAGCGCCATTTGCTCCATTTCCGTCGGAAACAAAGAAAGCTGGCCATCCTTAGCCGAATCAGTAATATTCACAGCTGCCATGGTTCCTTCAAGAATCAAAGACATATCAAACAAAAACTCGCTTCTAGTAGGTAGCAAATCTGCTTTATCAATAGGCCAAAACCACAATGCACACCAATAATCCATCGCAAACTTCAGTCTTGCATATGGACCTGCATTTCTCATATGTTCACTCTTATAAAGTTCTTTGAAAATTTTGTCCTTTTGCCGAATCGTGGTATGTGAATCCACTGCATCATCGGTATAACCAAAAATAGAAAGTGAATCCTGAGTTTTAGCATCAACTTCCTTGCGTAATCGTATTTGCGCTTCCCATAGTTCATCAATTGCCGTAGAGAGTCTCAGTAAAGTAATAATTTCATCGTCGGTAACAGGTTCAGTAAACTTTTTATTCCACTTCACCATCTCCTTGATTTTATCAGGCTCAAGGGACTTAATCACTTTATCAGAATATTTACACATTCCAGGATCTCCAAGAAGGAAATGATAAACCTGCTTTCTCGGCATACGTTTTGTTCCCAAAGGTATCCTCTGTGGTTCCATTTCATACCAACGCATTCCTTTAGAAGTGGATTGCGTATTTTCAATACGGTACACTTGCCGTCTTGCACCTATCAATGAATTTCCGTTCACTAACTGCGTACCAAACCAAGGTACAAATCCGCCCTCATAAATGGTGTTCAGCCACAGAGAAACTTCTGCTAGTTCAACAGCAACGGGATTCAGGTCGATACCATAGACATTACGATCGGCAATGAACATCTTGACCTTTTGCAGCTCATTAAATCTCTTTTCATAACTAATAATTTCCCCTGTTTCTTTCTCCTTGCGAGAGACATAGGCTTCTGCAAGTTGATTGATAGCTTCATTCAAGAATGCAGCGCTACCCATAGCCGGCTCACAAACGGTCAATTTGAGAATTTCATCTGCAGTTTTTCCCTCAAGAAGTTCCTTTAGGGCATATTTAACCAAGCACTTTGTCAAAACTTCCGGAGTATAATAAGAAGCAGATTTTTCACGCTCTCTTCCCGCTAACCGGTAAATAAAAGTACCTTTTTCATACATACGAAGTTTGCCTTTTTTCTCACCATGTTCATAACGAACACGCTCATCTTCATCATACTGGTCAAGCTCAGATTCAGATATAAAGTAACCAACATCCAGTTCGTTGAAATTGTCCCCAGCTCTCTTTACTTCATATAAATCCTGCTCAGCAATAAAACCACGATAAGATAAAAGTGCTTCATACACTGCCCCCATCTGGTTGATGCCAAGGTTTGCATAAGAAATACGACCACGTCGACTGTTTTTTTTGCCTGTAGCCTTTGTCAAACTCATAAGATCAATAATACGCAGCATACAACTGTTTCGAAGCTTAGCTTTGGTAAGTATTTTGGTATATTCCGGATCAAAGATATGTGCCTTCAGTGGAGCAATCAGAAACATATCATGCAGGCTGTCGGAGGTTGTAGCTTTTTTCAATTCATCTTCTGTTTTTGGATAACCATCATAAATCAGCTCATAGAGCTTTGCCAATGTCTCATGCAGATAATAACCGTCTCCAACTTCATCTACATCATCACGAATCTGATCTGCAATATCCCTTAAGCTTTCCAAAGAATATCCGGAATAATAACTTTGCGCCTTAATTGGTGCGTATCCAAGTTCTGGACGTGATTCAATAAAAAGCACAAACAGCATACGATACATATAACGAAGGCATTCAATTGTAAGCTGTCCTGCATCTACTGGATCCACTTCTAAATCACGACCAAGTCGTGTTTTCATATCGTAAAGGACTTCATTTCCGAGCAACTCAATGCTTTCACGGAGGGCATACTTCAAGTCTTGCGATACGCCAGAAGCATTTTTCTGACTCTGCTCATCTAATTCATCTAATAAAACTTTACCATCTTCAGGGCAGAGCGAATCCTTATGCATAAGAACACTCATTGCCTGAAGCGTGGTGTTCTCGTTTCTGGCAAAGATTTCTTCCAGATCAAATTGCAAGTATCTTTTCTCATTCCATTTATTACGATCCACCAGTGCAATTTGATTCATCCCAACAAACAGCAGAAATCTAGGCGGCTCAGCCTGTCCAAATAAAATCTTTGTTGCCAAATCTTCATTTACTAATTCATGAAGAATACCTTTGTACAAAGTACCTGTTGCATCTTCCTCTACTTTATTAGAATCATAAACATAGCTTTCCAAAATTCCTGCATCAAGTTCTTTGGATGCAGAAAGAAGAACCCAAAGCAATGGAGCTCCATTACTCTTTGTCATTTCCAAATATATTGGTACTGATAATGTATCATTAATTGCTATATTTTCTGGTTTAGCATTCGGATATCCTAAAGACTCGAGATATGCATCTGCCATAGTTCGTATACTATTCAGTGCCTGCATGTTCAGCGATGATCGTGTAAAACGATCATGTACTGCATAAAACTGCCTAGCATTCTGACGCAACATAGACCATGGCGTATGTACTTCTTCAGACTCTTTTGCTGCAGCATTCCACGACGATATAGTTGTACTCGCATTTTCCTCAAATACAGTAGAAAAATAATGATTTGTATAGTATTCATTTTTATTGGTGATACCGGTTAAATCCATACTCATCTTGATACCCCCATAAGAACAGTCATAATTCGAATATAAGGATTATTCTGAATTGTAAGTGTCTCAGTTACCCAATCTGCAAACTGATTAAATAACACTTCCACACTTCGTTCTTTTTCCTGTAATTTTCTTTCTTTATCAAACAATGTCGTTTGATAATATTCTTTATGTCTTGTTTCAAGATCAGCCAACTTATCTAACTCTTCATTAAGCATAGGGCTAATCTTATTCTCATAATGCTTATAACAATCTTCTAAATATGTTTTTGCCTGCACAACAACACTTTCACGAAGGTTATTTGCTGTACTTACTTCAGTTTCACCAATACTCTTGGTATTCGGAATCGACATATTACTGATTTTAGTTTTCTGAATCACTTCATCCATAGTCAGTGTTTTAACATATTTTCCGTTCTGATACAGAAGTCCAAACCACTCATCCACAAGAGGTGTCGATTTAAGATTTGGAATACTCCCAGCTACAATAAAAATAAGTTCTCCTTCATCCAGCATTCCTGGAATTCCCATAATAGGAGCTTCCCCACGACCATACAATAAACCTGCTTTATCATTAATCCAGGAAAGAATCGGATGTAATGGCCATAAATACTGAATTTTCGGCCAAGCAGTCTCAGCCATATTATTTTGCATACTTTCCCGCATCATTTCCATACAAAACTTTTTATCATCAGATACTCGAAGCGTATCTCCTTCTGGAAGTGCTTCTTCCGGCACAAGCGCAGAAAGTCTTCTTCTCATATCATCGGTAATTTTTATATCTAATCCAGATACTGTTTGAAGTTTTTGCACAGGAAGATTTTCTTTTTGATTCAGATAAGAAAGTGCATTTGATAAATAATCAATATCTGAAAACAAAGTATCATCAGTAACAACATCAGACTCACTTTCAACTTCTTCTGTTTCTCCTGCTGCCGCCATCAAAGCTTCAAATGGATCAAATTCATCTTCTCCTGCATCTAAGGTATCTGAAAAAGCTGTTTCATCTGAACCATTTTCAATTGCATCGGCAACAACAAGTTCTTCGTCTTCGATAGAAAATTTTCCTAAAAGAAGTGCTGGATCTCCAATATTCTTTAGCGCCTGCTCCTCTTTTGTAACTAGAATCTCAATAATTCTCACATCGCCTTTGATTTGTTTATTGTCACTTTCGATAAGCATATAACGAATATCCGGTCGTTTTTTCTGACCATATCGATCAATACGTCCATTTCGCTGTTGAAATACCATCAACGACCACGGGATATCAAAATGAATCATTCTATGGCTAAGATAATGAAGATTCAAACCTTCTGACGCCACATCTGATGCCACAAGAACACGCATAGGTGATTCTGTACGACCAAATTCTTCCACAATTCTTTGCTGTTCTGCGTCACTCATACTTCCCGAAATTTCCTGAATTGCATTTGCTTTCAATCCCAAATCCTGTCTCAAATGCTCTGCCAAATATTTCATGGTTTCAATTCGCTCAGTAAAGATGACAACTCTATCCCCTGTATCTTTGGGATTCCAAGCATATTCTTTGCTATTCAGCAAATACAATAGTTTTTGATATCGCATAAAATCTTTTGGTGTGATCTTTAGCAAAGAATCTCGAAGCTCTTCTAATAGCTTAATGTCCTTTATGTCATCAGCAGAATATTTCTTATATAATTTTTTCAATCGTGCATCAATACTCTTAATACAAGCCGCCGGACTGGAGAATAAAGATTTCTCAAGACTTGTTTTAAATAGCTGTCCTGTTCCTCTGCTCTTTCCAAGATCCATTTCAAGCTGCATATCAGCAAAAATGTCATAGGATTGCTCTTCTCGTACAGACGCATGACATCTCTCAAGAGTAATATTTCTTTCCAGAAAAGATCCTGAAACCTGATCTTTAACATCCTTCTTAAAACGGCGAATACAAAGACCTTTAATATCTTCCTTTGTATAGTTTTCCGGGTCCGCAATTGCAGTCGGATCCAACATATTCATAAGAGATGCAAAACTCTTTGCTCGACCATCATGAGGAGTTGCAGAAAGCATGATCATAGTATCTGATCGGTCAGCTAAAAGTTTTGCAAGTCGAGATCTCTGTGCCTGATGATCTCCACGCTCTGCTACATTCTGTGCCTCATCAATTACAATAATATCCCAGTATGCGTTCTCAAGATGAGTTCTATATTCTACATCCCTTTTTAAAGTATCAATAGATACAATCGTCTTATCATAATAGAAAAACGGATTATAATTTGAAGGCAGATGGGCTCTTATTTTTTGAATCTTACTTGAATCCAGTCGAACCAGTGGTATTGTAAAACGATTCCACATTTCTTTCTGAAACTGAGTCATCATACTTTTGACCGTTACAACAAGAATTCTCTTGCCTTTTCCGCGAGCAATTAATTCTGACATCAAAATTCCTGCTTCAAGAGTTTTACCAAGACCCACAGTATCTGCGATTAAAATTCTCTGTCTTGTACTTTTAAGTGCAAGCTTAGTTGGATCAAGCTGATACGGCATAAGATCCATCGCTGCACGATGTCCTACATGAAGATTTGAATCTGTAGGAATCTGCTGTCTCCACTGACTTTCCAGGTATAACAACGTTCTCTTATAAAACGGAGAATCATCTGGAATCAAATTAACTTCTGCTGGATTAACGATCTGAATTTCTTCCAGATCTGTCAAGAAAATAGCCTCTCGATCCTTCACTAATGGAGATATACCTATACAATGAAGTGCTTTATTACTGAGACTATTTGTTTCTATTTTTTTAACCATCCATTCTTCATCTCGAATGATGGCTCTCATACCCGGTGCGTAATCTACCATAATTATATTCCCTTACCACTTTTTTATATTTCCCACTCTTTGTTCTTTCGTCTTTTGACTTTTCCATATTTGTGGAAATAACCTAATATCTATCAATTTTATAGATTTGTGGATTCTTTCCTTATTTTTCAACTTTTGAATTCTCCTTCCAGGAATCCCTATCTTTTTCTACTGTTTGTATAATAAATATACTTATTTAATCTTGTGTAATATCTATAACAATAGAAATATATATACAGATATTACACATTATATCCCGAACCTTAAACAAAATCAATCAAAAGATACCGACTACCCACAACACCGAAATCTTAAAATTATTTATTTTTATGATATAGGTGTCAAAAGTAAAGATTTTATAACTTTGTCCTTTGATAACTGAATAAATCTATATTTATACTTAAGTTAGCACAAACTAGTAGCGAAGCTATCTATTGCTTTAAATTTCATTACTTCTCCCAAACCCTATTTCCAACAACTCCGCCGCAACATCAATATTCTTTATTCTCATCAAATTATCCCAAACATCTTCTTTTCCAAGTAAATTCACTCCTCCATGCCAAACCAATTCATCGTCAATTACTGCAAATCTTTCTTCAACTTCATCTTTTAAATAAATATCCACTCCCTGAGATTTCATTCTTGTAATAAGTTCATATAATATCTCTGGATTTCCATACATAATGCTTTCTGGATTTCTGGTAATCACATGAACGTCAACCCCAGCTTCTTGTCTTTGTTTTATCAAATATAAAAATCTTTCTATTTTATCTTGATAAATATCTGGACTTGATATTACAACGCTTTTATCAGCTTCTACTATATCCTGTTCAAATTTTTCTGAATAATTTCCTGAATCATAAATAGCATTGATATTTTGTTTTACTTGGAAATCTCCTGTCCATAATGTAAAACCGGTTCGTTTATATGTTCGTAATCGTTTTATGTACATATTATTAAAAAATTTTATATGTGAATCGATATAATCATAAACATAAACTGCTTCTTTTCCTTCGTAATCTCTGTTTAACCTTCCAATGTACTGCTCCAATCTTCCATCAAACGAAACAGGTGCTGCAAGCATTAGTGTATCTAGCCTTGGGCAATCAAACCCTTCTCCAATTTTCTGTCCTGTGGCAACTAGAATTAATGACTCTTCTTTCTTCACCTGTTTTAAACTCTCTCTTATCTCCAGATTTTACCGATCTGTATTATCTCCATACAAAAGGAAAATATTATCTGCCACACCTTCCAACATTTGATAAAGAACTTTTGCATGTTCCTTATATCTCGTTAATATAACTGGTGTTTGTCCTAAATGAACGCTAGATTTTACATCTTCTATTATCATTCGATTTCGAGCATTATTCTCACTGATATTTTGATATGCCTTATTAATGTTTTGTTTACTTTCTTCGGTTTCAATCATTCTTGTGTATCTTGGTATAAAATAGTGTCCTATTCCTTGTTGTTTTGCTCTGTCTAATGCAGTAAATTTATGTCTTTGAGGACCTAACAGCATATATATTATACGTTCAAGATGATCACCTCGTTTTGGTGTAGCTGATACTCCATAAACATATTTCGCATTGATCTTTTGCAGCAACTGTATTGATGTTTTAGAGGCTGCATGATGGCATTCATCCATAATTACCATTCCATATGAATTTAACATATCTTGATATTTTCCTTTTGAATACATAGAACCCACCATTGCTACATCTACAATTCCTGTCAGTGTATTTTTGCTTCCATGTAAAATACCAATCACACTTTTTCTCTGTCTCTTTCTTCCACTCTTCGTTTCATAAATTGGTGGTTTCTCATCAATATCCAAAAACTTATTCAACTCTTCTACCCATTGAAGTAATAAATCTTTACTCTGCAACAAAATCAATGTATTTACTTTTCTTTTGGCAATCAAATAACTGCATACAACTGTTTTACCAAAAGCTGTCGCTGCATTTAAAATTCCATCAGAATGATGTAATAATTTTTCTGCTGCCTCATTTTGTTCTTCTTTCAATTTCCCTTTAAATTTAACTCTGATCGGATATCCTTTTTCTCTTTCATCAGAAACATCATAATCAATACTATCCGTTTTACATTGTTCTATTACTGCTTCTCGTAATCCTCTTGGAATTTGAATATATCCGTTGATATCTTTTCCCAGATAAACAACACTGTAATTATAATAATTAGAATATCCCATACGTTTATTTTTATAAAACTCTGGATTATCAAATGCTGCCATACTTCGGATTTGATTTTGTAATCTTGGCATAATATTTAATGTGTCAATATAAACTCCATCACTTAAAACAATATGTAAATTCCCTGTAACATCTGCCTTTGAAAACGTTTGTTTTTTCTTCCATGGTTTGGGTCTGTCTTTTAAATTATCATTGTTAGCAATTCCTTGATATTGTATCAATTCTTGCCTCCATTTTTCTATACACATATCAATTTCTTCAACTGCTAACTTTTTCGTTTTATTTAAAAGGATATCCCATTGATCAGGATATGCATTCCAGTTATCATCTATAAATGCACTATTCCCACTTTTCAATGCTAATCCCTGAAGTGGTAATGCTACTAAATTTCCAATACTATTTGCCATATCTTGTGATGGATACATACGATCATAATAATAAAATGATTTTAAATTGACAGATGATGCACCTTTATCTAACAACATAAATCCAAAATTTCTTGCCTTTGATGCAGGAATTGCTTGTTGAAAGATAATCCATACATGTGCACCTCTTCCTGATCTGGATCTTTCCACTAATGGATGAATTCCATTTTGTTCACACATCTTTCGCAATGCATCGACTTCCTCTTTCCATTCATCATTCTGATTTGCAAAATCTGTTTTCTCCGCATCTTTTTCATGATTATCAAAGTCAAATACAAGAAATCTACAACTACCATCTGGTAAAAGTGGATATACTCCTATGACATCTGATCCATCTTCTTTATATCCTAACAAATGTGTAATGATCTTTTTTACATCAAGCCTTGTCCATTTCCTATTGCTACATTCATCACAATATACTTTCTTCTTTTGTTGTTTAGGACACAAATAGCTATTCCAGCGGTTATCACATTGAGGAAAATAGCCACCATTTCTTGCTCTTTTGGCATAGACATCTTCTCTTCCCCAAAACATAGCGAAAAAACGTTTTGCCATATTTTCTGTGATATATCCTGGATGAATAATGCGGCCACCTTGGTCTGGATCATATTCTGCTGATTTATCGATTGGTTGTTCAAAAAGATTTATTTCTTCGTATGGTATATTGACTTCATCCAGCTTTTCCTTTAATTTTTTATTTTCATCTTGTAGATTGCGGACTAGTTTTCGTAAAGTATCTGTGTTAAAAGCTTCTATATTCATTTTGTATTTCACCTTTAATGTTTAAAACATGATTACAATTTTCACCCCAATAACTATATATTTATATTTTTCTAATACCATGCAACGATATCTTTTTCTTGAAAATTTCCATTCTTTATATATTCTTTAATTCTTCTAAATGCTCAACTTTAAAGTTACATACTCCTATAGCTTTTACCTTTCCTCTAAATGCATGGGCTAAATAATTACTTCCATATCCAGTAACTTCTTTTTCAACCTTCCTTTCCTCAGACATTCTATCAATCATAATAATTCCATATTCTTTTAAAGCTTCTGGGTAATATTTATATTTTACCATTGTTTCTGTAATCTCTAACAATTCAAGTGTTAACATTTCTCACTCACATCCTAACTTTTACATAATTTCTCATACTCTATATCCATATTCTTTGCATAATGAATGAAATTTATAAGAGTTCGTAGGCTATTCTGTTAAAATTTATTCTTAAAGTATCAAACTTTCCCCAGATTCAACCTATTTCCATGTAAATAACACTGTCTTTTACAATGGAAATAATAATTGATTAATGTTCCATTAACTCTCATAGACTCCTCCTTAAAATTAGAAATTAATCAAATGTGCTTATAAATTTATGTTATTGTTTAACTAATGGCGAGAGCGAATTTATCCCCGACCTTAGAGGTATTTCAAAACAGCTCATGTTATTGTTTAACTGCGTATCTGATCGCAATTTATGGAAACACAAGAAAATTTCAAAACATCTCATGTTACTGTTTAACCTAAAAGCTCATTCACAATCCGATCAATCAAATCTATTTCAAAACATCTCATGTTACTGTTTAACTCGCTCCTGCTGGCTGTAATCCGTTCAGGTTTGTTGATTTCAAAACATCTCATGTTACTGTTTAACCAACGATTTTGCGCCATTTTTTAATTGTCTTTTTTAAAAAAACAACGATTTTATGTGCTTTCCATTGTTTTTCCCAAGTGCACCCTTAATTTACTGTTTTTCAAAAAAAGTACATATTTCAGCCATTTCTAACACTTTTTCTGGAAATCACTTGGTAAAATCTTATACTTTTAAATGTCAATAAATAATCCTCCTGATTGTTCAAACAACTTTCTGTTTAACTTTCCATTTTCAAAATATTGTTCTCCATCATAGATACATCGAAGTTCTCCTAAAATATCATTATATATTAACTCTGAATTTTTTTTGATTCTGTATGTAAAATATTTAAGATTGCTTCGAGCAACCGAAAGCATTATCTGCTTTTTTGCATATTCCATATCTAAATCTTCCAATATATTTTTGTATTCATTCCAAACTTCTTCGCCATCTAAAACAGTTCCATCTTCTAATTCAAGTCTACGACACAAAACAATATCCATGCTCCAACTATTATCATCTATCAATTGCATTCTTTTCGCAATTTCAGAAAAGTTTAACTTATTAATATTATTCCAAAAATCTTCTATTCCTTTTCCATCAGTATTTTCGTTTAAGTTTTTACGAAGTAGTTTAAAAACCTGATTATAATAATCATAAAAATGTTTATTCTCCAAGATTTGCTGCATATTTCTTTCACATAATGTAAATTCACGATTTTTACGAAAATCCTTTTGATAAATTTTTTCCCATGAATCTATATAGAAAAAATACGCCATTCCTTTTCTTTTACATGAACGATTAATACGACCTAAAAACTGTTCTTCACTATCAAGTAAGGAAATATTTTTATAACCAACATCCATATCAATATCAACACCTGCTTCTATTACCTGCGTTGCCACTAAAATCAGGTCTTTCATTTCTCCATTTTTTATTGGATTTAATATTTTTTCACGTTCATAAATAGAATCATCTCCTGTAATACATTTTACATCACATTCTATTTCTTTTGATTCTATCAGCATTTGATAAAAAGTATAAGCTGAATCTTTTTTGATAAATTCAACCAATATTTTTTGTTGTTTTTCCTTATTCTCAATAATGTGTTGTAACAATTTCTCATATGTTATTATATCATCTTCTAATAACTCATAAGATATCTTGACTCGGTTCTTAAAAATCGGATGTTCAAAATATAAATTTCGATTTTGCATTAAATGAACTACTTGATTTTTCTCGTCTGTTAACACTTCTAAATTAGGCAATGTTGCTGACATAATGATAATTTTCATACCCATTAACGAAGCACAATATTTTAACATTGTAATAATCTCTGTCCAAATATAATTACGATAACTCTGAATTTCATCCAGAACAATTACAGAATCTGTTAGCTGATAAAATCCAAAAATATCTTCTTTTTTTGATCCAAATAAAACATTAAAAAAACTCACATGCGTTGATAAAATCATTGGGTAATTCAAAAATTGTCGATCCAATAACGCTTCTTGATAATAATTCGTAGAATCTTCATTTTTTATATTTTCTTTTACTGTAATCGGTGTCAATGAGTTTACCACAACAATCTGATCCTGTAATTTCTTATCCTTGAAAAGCTCACTCAATGTTTTCATATTTTGTTCAACAAGCGTATTAAACGGATAAATATAAAATAACTTCTTTCCATGTTCACCCATTAAATGAAAACTCAATTGTAATGCTGTATTACTTTTCCCACTTCCTGTTGGAGCTTCTAAGAAAAATAGCTGATTATCTAAATGTTTGTTTAATTCCTTTTCTGCATCAAGAAATAATTCACTTCGAAGTTCATTCATATCTGTAATAGATTCAAGATGTTTGTCTTTCTCTAAATATTTTGTATGTTCATAGTTGCGAATACTCTTTGAAATATCTGAATTCTTATATGATTCTTCATATTCTGCAATTGATAATCCATCTGCCAAATCATCTTTTTTCATATCTTGCATAAATTCCGTTGTCGCATGATAATCACTTGCTACAAGTAATGAATATGCAAGTCTGTAATAAAAATATTTTTGTATGTTCTCTTCTTTTTCAAAGTTCTTCTTTGCACTATAATGTTTCTTAAAAACATTGAAAATATTCTTTTCATTCTGTTTTTGTATCTTTGGGAATTTATTCTGATCAGACAAAAAATGAATCAATTCTCTTTTTTCTGGACTGTCCGTACACTCTGCATAACTGTTAAGTGACTCTAAATCGCTATGATGCCTGGATATAATATAAGCATGTTCCCAGACTATGACCATCATTTTCTTCTTCTCTTTTTTATCAAATGCTTCTTCTTTTTCTAATAAATCAAAAAAGTAATCCAGATATAGAATAGAAGATAAAAAAGAATGTTCTGTACCAGAAAGTCCTTTCAAACTTTCTGGTACAGAATCATCATTATTTTTCATCTTTTTTTGTTGAAAATTCGGGTTACATTTTCCAATATCATGAAATATAATCATCTGCCATAACAACTTAATCATCCACCGATAAACAGCTTTTTTGTTTTTAAACTCCAATGCTTCACTAAATCTTCGTACCACACAATCAAGTTCTTTTTGATAAAATATTCTTTCAAAATAATATTTGCAACGATTCGTATGTTCTTCTAACGTCTCATAAATCGTAATACAATCTTTTTCTTTCATATGTGCATAAACAGGATAGTCAAACGAAGCAACATCTTCTAACTCAATAAAAGGTAATATGTTTTTCTCCATCTTCATAAATTTCTGTAAAAGCCTCCTCAACTGGTGCATTCGTTAATATAAACTTCTTTAATTCATGATGATTTGTTTCTAAATTCAATGTTAATGGTAAATATTCCTCATATTTAAAATCCATTTCATCTTGATCAAAATCTAATGCTTCACTAAGACTTAAACTCTGAATCGTAAGATTCTCAGCGTCAACATTTTTAACTTCCACATATTCGGCTTTTTCTATTGTTGCCGGATGATCATTTTTCCCTAAATACGGAATATATACACACTGGCTGTGAATGATCATGTCCGCTAATTTCTGACTTTCATCATTATTCAACATAATATAAATCGTCCAAGATGGATCTTCAAGCCATTGTTCTTTTACAATCAAATTTCCACCTTGTTCCTGAGATGCATAACCTACAGAATTATTAAATTGTTGAAATTTCTTATTAAAATATCCATTCTCAGAATTTGGGACAATTGAAATTTTTACATCTTTTAGCTTCTCATAATATTCTGGAAAGTCTGTTATTTCATAACCATATCCTTTATATCCTAAAATTGCTCCAAACATTCCAAGTAATGCTGGCTTATGAATATTTCCATAAGTAAAATAGCAAACTGAATTTACCATCGGTACCTTAAAAAATGCTGTTTTCCCCGAAAGGATAAATTTTAGTGCTTTCATATATTACACCTCTTTTCGTGTAACAATATGATAATATTTTGCTCCTTCTAAATCATCTGCAATTTCTGTTGTACTTGGATTATAGTAGATTTCAATTGACTTAATCTGCTCTTTTAATGTTGCTAATACTTCTCCTGCAGAGATATGAATCGTATTCTTGTTTTCACCTTTTTCAAAAGTTATATACTGTGTTAAATTTGGTAAATATAAATGAGGTTCTGTTTCAACAAACATCGCAAACTCATTTTCACATCCTTCTTTTGCGTTCGTTGAATAAGAAGTGGCAGAAACTAAGGCTGTTTCTTTAAATTTATTATAATCATCCTCTGTATAACCTTCAGTAACTCCAAGTTCCATATATTCTCTATATGCAGCCGGATTTATTACAAATGGGTAGAAATAATGCGCTTCATCAGTTACAATCTTTGTTCCTAATGTAGAATTTTTTGCCTCTCCTTTTTCTTCAGTTGCTTTAGTTGCATCTCTGAAAGGAGAAAGAATTGGCTGTTCCTGTGGTTCACATTCTTCGTATTTATTAAATCCCTGGCCAAACTGTACTGCTCCTGTAATCGATATATTAACAGATGCTTCTGCAAAAGTTGCTCCAAAATTCTTAACATCAACAGCTTGAAATAAATTTTCCAAAACTTCTTTGACATCCGTATTCTTTTTTAAATCTTCTACCTGAAATAACTGTTCATATCTTTCTTTTAAACTTCTTGGAATTAATGAAGTGGTACCTTTTTTACCTTTTTCAAAACGTAAGGACTTAATGTATAATACCTTATCTCCCTGATCATCCCACATTTTTTTCATTGGGTATTTTAAAGCTTTATCACTTCCAAATATTTCTCCACTAGTAATTGTTTTTGGATATCCTGAAAAATCTGCATTCCAGTTTGCCATAATTGCTGAAATTCCTAATACACCATAAACTCTTTTATCCATTGTTCATTCCTCCTATTCGTTATCCTCATCGTCCGTTTTCTTTTCATACATTAATGATGGTGCTGTAAAACCTGCCATGATCAATTCATGTTTTATTTCTTTTGGTTCATACTCCATTACATGAGATAAAAGTTGTGCATTTCTGCCTCCATTAATGTGAATAATTTGATAGTTATATTTCTTATACATCCGCAGTAATCGTTGTTTTATAACTTTTGAATTCTTTGCATTAAAAAATGGATTTACATAAGACTCTGTTTTATTATTCGCTTTACTTAAATGCAACAAATAAGAAACTGCCTGTCCTACAGCATACGAATATTCCTCATCTGATATAAAATCCCATTCCACATCTTTTGCTACATTAATATGTTCTCTCAGTTGATTTCTAATCTCACTCATATGAACTCCTACCTCCTGATCATCTAAATACTCCAAAAGTGACCATCTTAAATTAAATTTTCTTTGTGCATCAAATGTTTCATCATTTAAAATTGAATTTTTAATTAAAGCTAACGATACATCATCCAATATTTTTACCAATTGATTTTGTTCTCCACGCCAAAACCAATTTGCTAAAATATTTCTGCTTTTTAAAATAGATTGCTTTAAGCAGGCATCATAAACATTCATATCTTTTGCTTCTGTAAAAAAGTTATTCTTTAATTTTCCTTCAAAAAATAATCCATTAATCAGATCCATAATTTCCCATTGATCTTCTATCATTTCATCATAGTGAATCTTAGATTTTTCTACTATCTTCTGAGGAATTTCAATATAATTTTTTAAAACAAATCCTTTTTCTAACTTTGTTTTGTAATGTGTAATCACATCTGCTTCACAAATCTCAACACCCTTTTCGCTCATTCTACATCTTAAATAATATCCACTCACTATATCTTCTGGTTTTTCTTTATTTGTATATGAATAAATTTCTTTGCCCATATTATCTACATAGATATGATACTTCTTTTTAGATGTCTGTCCCAAAAGATAATCAAAAAATTTTGATTGCAATAATACTCTTTCTTGGTCTAACAAATATGGAACTTTAACTTTTCTCGTCTTGTTCTCTAAATATGGTTTCTTTTTATTCATACTCATATTGTCATTTGGTAGCCCTATAATTCCATTTGTGCAATTCATATTAAAATCATTGCTATTATAAATATGAGGAATCAAATATCTTTCATTTTCTATCTGATATAATTGTTTTGTTTTCTCTTCATCTGAATATATAAAAAATATTTTTGCATAATTCTTTTTTTTCAGATTCATATTTTCCCAAATTTTTTCTCTATTTTTTAGTATAAATTTCTCTATCTTGTTTACTAGCTCAATATTGGGGTGTCCCAAGTTTTTTTCCGCAATATTATATAATGCTCTAGCTTTAGGCTTTTTTTGATATTTTTTAATTGGATTTCTTAAAATTTCATAATATTGATGGATAATTTCTTCTGATAATTTTTTTGATGTGATTGTTTCTTTCTTTACTGCTAATGACAAATAATTATTTGTATGAATTAATTTTTTAGGATCTATTCGTTTATTCATCTCTAATAATTTACTTTTATAATCTAATTCTTGGATCAATTTATAATCTGTATCATCACTTATGTCAACAGCATTCGTTTTTTTATTAAAAATAATATCTATCGGATCTTTTATTTCCCACTCGTCATCTTTCATAATAATCAATCGATATGTCCCATCTTTAGGAATATAAGAATCTGTTATAAGTCGATTTCCTTTTTTTTCTAGCATAATCTGGAATACTTCCATTGCTTCTTGTAACATAAAGAATCTCTCTTCCTTCCCTATAAATATTTGTAATTCACAAATCCATGACCCCGGGAATTGTTTTCACCAATCCCTACTCCAAGTGCAAAATATGCTAATTCTTGTGCCTTTGGTTCATTTGATATTCTAAAGCTTAATTTATCTCCTAATAAATTAATATTCTTATATGGAATTTTAATCGGTATTCTATTATTAAATTTCATCACATCATACAACAAAATATCTTCCCTGATATTTTTCCCTGTAAACTGTTTGTATTTCTTGATCAAATTCGTTTTTATTCTCTTTTCAAATTCAGAAACTGACATATTTCCTCTCCAGTACCCTTCTTCATTCTTAATTACAATTGGTGTAATAGAATAAAGTTCTTGAATATGTTTTTTAGGAATAATTCTCAATTTCCCACCAACCCCTAAAAGTTCCTTTGATGTATGGGCATATAATTTCTCAGAGAAAAATTCTGCTAATTCTTGTTTTACGGTTCTGATTCTTAGAGTATAAACCTTACCTTCTTTATAAATTCCATCTTTTTCAATTGGCCATGGTGCATCTGTTACATAGTATTTATAACCTTTATTTTCATGATATTGTAAAAATTCTTGATCTTTTGCAAGTACACTGTCTAAAAAGTAATTTATCTTTTCTGCTATTGTTTTATGATTTATGCTTTTTAGAAATTTAATCTTGCATTGGTATTCAAATACCAACATTAACATCCCTCCATTTTCTTTATTTAATTCATTGTGATACATTGCATGTTACTGTTTAAGATAAAAAATAATTTCATTTCTTGTATAGATTTCAATACAATATTGTTATTATTTATACATAACAGTACTCTTTATTTTCTTATTTGTCAAATTATATTTAACTAATTTTTATTTCTTATATAGTGAATTATTTTAAATATAAATCACTAACTATTTTATGCTTTGATTCAATATTATTTAGACATTTTATATTATTATTTAGCATGTAAGAAATAGTAGATTCTATACGGTAGCAGTATTTCAAAACATCTTATGTTATTGTTTAATCTATAAAAATCCAGACCTGATGATTTACGGCAATGAATTTCAAAACACCATATGTTATTGTTTAACCGTTTTCCAGTGTCTTTAAAAATTTGACAACCTTATTTCAAAACATCATATGTTATTGTTTAACAATACGGGCTGCATAGCCTGTCGGCTTCTACAAGCATTTCAAAACATCATATGTTATTGTTTAACATATCCATTTAACATCTGTGCATATCTTGACGATCGATTTCAAAACATCATATGTTATTGTTTAACCAATAAAAAGCTGATGAAAAAGGTAAAAGAATATCTATTTCAAAACATCATATGTTATTGTTTAACTAGAAAAGAAACCGGAGGAATAGCATGGAAGTTTTATTTCAAAACATCATATGTTATTGTTTAACCATCGAAAAAACGTCATTTTTCAATTTCTTTTTTCAAAAAAAGAACGATTTTATGGGCTTTTCCAATATTTTTACCAATCGTCCTATTAAGTTTAATCTTTCTTGAAAAATAACGTATTTTAGCCACTTTTAATACTTTTTCAAAAAATCACTTGGTAAAATGTTAAATACTTCATTCATCTCCAGTTTCCTAACACTTCATATTATGAATCCAATCAATCAAATATGCAACCCTAATATACAAATCCATATATAAACATAAAATTCTCTCCGAACGATATTCCAAAATTACCCAAGAACATCATCCAGAGAGAACTCAAACCATCTATTCCATATGCACTTCCACCTACTCCTCCGTCTTAATCGAACTAATCACCACATCCCCCAACTGGCATCCCACCTTCCTAACAACAATATCCTCAATTTGACTCCTCTCAACCTTAGACAGATCCTTCTTATTCACCAACACATCCACCTTCCCATTCGTAATCGTAACAATACTATTCAAAAATCCCTTAGCCCCCAGCAGATTCTCCGCTGCAGTCTCCATCTCCATCTGTTCTGACAACATCGCCAGTTTATCCACTGCATCCTGTTTCACACTATCTTTCACCGTCTGATCCTTAATAATCTCTTCCAATGTATCCTTCGCCTTACTATGCACCTGCTCCCTCTCAAGTTTCGCTTTCGCCACATAATTACTAACCTGTGCATTTGTAAGCACTGCTTCCCCAACATCAGTCACATCATCGGTTACTGCTGCCGCACTTTCTTTTGCCACATTCTTTGAAACGGTCTTCGTCTTGCCATTCTTCGTCCCAGCCGGATCGTATTTCTGACTATAATTTACATACCCTGCAACAGCGATCACAACCGCTAAGGTCATGATGATCATCTGATTTTTCTGAAATACTTTTTTCATTGTTAGGAATCCTCCATTTTTAAGACTTTCACTTTATAAGATGAAATATGAAATAACACAGAAACTGCTTCAACGATCTGATTCTTTATAATATCATTCCCGCCGCCTTGGGCGACAACGACCACTCCTTCGACAACTGGTTCTACTTCTTTGATCACGTATGGAACTTTTTTTCCATCTTCTTCGACTAAGACGGTCTGTTCCTCTTCTTTGACTGTTTTTTCTTTTTCACTGCTGCTTTGTTCGTAGGGACTGTCTTTATTTACGACAGCTTCTTTGGATGAATTAACGGTGATCATCACTTTTACTTTTCCGACTCCTTCTACATGTTTTAATGCATTGACCAATCGTTTTTCCTGCTTTTTCACATAGAGATCAGTAGAATCTTCTTTTGCTGTGGTTTCAGTGCTTTGTGCGTTCTTCTTTGTCTTCCCGGATGGGATGCTTACGATGATCAGGCTGATGCCAAGAAGTAAGATCAGGCAAAGTTTTGGAATACCGATATTTTCGATCAGATGTTGTAGTTTTTCCCTCTCTATCATATTTCTTCTACTCACTTATATTTATATTAGATTCCTTCATATTATAGAAGTTTGAAATTGCGGTTTTTAGTTTCTTTGTATGACGAAGCTTGTCTGTTTTGATGTCGATCTTCTCGATGGTTCCTTTTTCATTTACCTTTGAGTCAACGTCTAATACTTTGAGATCGTACTGTGAAAATAATGTTGTGATCTGTTCTTTGATTTGATTTTGTTTTTCCTCTTTTGCACCATCTAAAAATGTAGGGTTAGTTTCTCCTTTGACTGCTGTTGAGATTGCCTGTGTCACGATATCTTCGTTGGATAAATAATAGGATATTGGCTGCATCATCAGGGAGATGAGCATAAATCCTGTCATTAACCGAAGGTATGGACGGTAGATGCTTTTGTCGCAGAGCTGATCGATCAGTGTTGTTAAGATCAGAAAAAATATGATCATTTTCAGATAATCCATAATCCTCACCCCGCATAATAATTAACGTTGGTTGAGAATGCGATCAATGCCACGGACAGGATAAATAACAATGCCATCGTAAAGATCATCGAAAGCATTAATTTCCCGCTTTGAATGACTGCATCCATCGCTCCGGTGATCCTTTTGTCGGATATGGGCTGGATCATGATCCCTGCCAGCAGATAGGTAAGAACAACTGCTGTGATCTCTATAACTGGTGGGACGATGATCACGATTAGTACAAGGATCCCAACGGCTCCGATGCTGTTTTTGATCACAACTGCCGAACCGATGACCATGGTCATGGCTGAATTTAAACCACTTCCGATTCCTGGAATGGCACTCATTCCTTTTTGGAGAACTGTATTTTTCATGGAATCAACGGCTGGAAGGATCATCGACTGGATCAGCTGGACTCCTAACAGGACACTTAGGAATCCTTTGAGCAAAAACTTGATCACACCTTCGAGCGTTTTACATAGTCTTGAAAAATGTTCTTCTTTTGATATATGATTGATGATCTTTAAGACAAATAAGATCTTGATCATCGGAAGTAATACAACATTTGTAAGGGTTGTCATTGCATAGATCAGCAGAAGATAGAATTCATAAACTGTCGTTGATGTCGTGATCCCGGAAGTTGAGACAACAGCCAGTGAATATGCCATGATCATTCCTTTCATATAATCTGCCATTAAGGTAACAAGCTGCGTCACTGTTTTGTTTAAATAAAAAAAGGAATGTACCATGACACCGCATAGGATCACATAAGTAATATAAAATGCACTATTGGCTGTGCTTTGCTGAAAAAAGGAATCGGACAGATTTTTAAAGATGGCTGCGGTAAATGCGATCAGAAGGATTTCTCTGATCAGGTCTTTTTGGATCAACATACGGTTTAAAAAGACCTCTTTCATTTTGGCTTTGATCGTATGCAGAACACCTTTTACATTTCCGTGGATCAGCTGTTTTACTAATTGTGTATAAGATAGATCGATCTCTTTGTCTTTTAAGGTGTTTTCCACATTGGAAAACATATCTTCGTTTAGTTTTGTTTCTTTGGCTGAAATATCATTTGTTCTTGTAAGGATCAGAAAAAACAGCAAGGTTAGCAGGAATATTCTTTGTTTCATGTGCCATTTCCTAATAGTTTCTGGATTGTTCCAAGCAGCGATTCAAAGACTGGAAGTCCAACGATCAGGATCGCTAATTTCCCTGCAAACTCAATCTGCTTTGCAATCGATGCCTGTCCTGCGTCTTTGCAGATATTGGATGCGAACTCGCAGATGAAGGAGATACCGATCAGTTTTAAAAGGATCTGGAAGTAGCTTTGTGGGATTTTTGAATAGGACCGGATCATCTCAAACACGGTTAATATTTCCTCCATTTGTTTTAGTCCATACATTGCCAGAAGAATGCTTGAGATCACTGCGATCACGACTGCGATCTCTGGACGGATCGTTTTGATCTTCATGGCGATCAGACTTGCAACGATCCCAAAGACTGCGACTTTTATCATCTTAGTATCCGCCTCCAATCTCTAGGATATCGTAAAAAGTGTCTGGACGCTTTCAAACAGATCATAGATATACGGAATCACCCAGCCAAGGACAAGGATCAGTCCGGCAAGTGTGATCAAAAATGCCTGTTCGTCTCTTCCGGAATGTTTTAAGACCTGCACAAGGATCGTTACAAGAATTCCAACGGCTGCGATCCGAAAAATGATATTGACACTCATAACCCCTCCTTGTCATAAAAATGTCTGGTAGTTGCTTTATAGTAAGATGATCACGATCAGAACGCTTAGTGATATACCGAGGCTTCGGTACATCTTGCAGTTCTTTACTACTTGATCTTTCATAAGGAAGATATGGTCATCGAGTTGTTCGATCGTCAGCAGGATCGTTTTCTCCTGCATCTGTTGGTCAAGATAGCCGATCGTTTCTCCCATGTTTTTTAAGATTTCATAAAACTTTGGTTCATAGATCACTTGTTTTAATTTCTGCTCCGCGGTCTGCTGCCATATTTTAGCGAAAGATTCTTCACTGTGTGTCTCTAACTGCTTTGCCACCTTTTTTAGAAATGGCTGATATTCCTTCTCTGTCTTTGTCGATATTTTTAAAACAGCTTCTGGAAGTGGGGTGAATCCATAGCGGATTTCTCCTTGCAGAAGGTATAACATTCGTTTGATCGCAATTCCCTGTTCCAGACGTTTTTGTTCTTTTGCGGCTTTGTGAAATCCAAATCCGATCCCTGCAAAGATCACGATCAATGATCCTAATATCTTGATCAATTTAGGACCACCCCGTTTTCATCTATGATCTGTGCGATATAGCCAGGCTGGTTTCGCTGTTCTAAGATCACGTAGCGCTGAAACATCTTTTTGTTGATGATCTCCCGCATATAGGGATTCTTGGATAACGATTCTTTGTTCTTTCCATGGGCCGTTGCAAGAATGCTGCAGCCACGATAGGCACAGAAAAATAAGGCTTCCACATCTTCTTTGCTTCCGATCTCGTCCACAGCGATCACATCGGGGGCCATGGATCGGATCAGCATATTCATGCCCTGTCCTTTTTCACATGCATCCATGACATCCGTCTGGATCCCGAGATCATTTTGGGCAACGCCTTGGTAGCATGCTCCGATTTCACTTCGTTCATCGACAACTCCAACGGTCTGTCCTTCATCAGAGATTTTTCGGATCATATCCCGAAGCAGAGTTGTTTTTCCACAGCCGGGTGGTGAGATGATCAGCGTTGGAATGAGTTTTCCCATTCTGGTGCAGCGTGAATATAAGATGTCCGCACATCCTTTCACTTCATGTGCGACTCGGATATTTAATCCGGAAATATGTCGGATCGTTTTGACTTTATCATGATCCATGACAACGGTTCCGCAGATACCAACTCGGTGTCCGCCTCGGATCGTTAAAAATCCTTGTTTTAACTGTTCGATATAAGCATACATCGAATAGCTGCTGATATATTCCATGGCTTGTCTGATCTCTTGTGAGGTTACGATATGTAATTGTTCTTTTCTTGTTGTGATCTTTCCCTGTTCGGATAGATAACAGGTTTTTGCGTTGTATTTTAAAATGACTGGCTTTTGAATACGCAGGCGGATTTCCTGAAGTTCGTCCCAGTTGATGCCTGCCTGCTTTATGATCGTTCTGATATGTAATGGAAGGATTCCTAAGATTTCTTCCTCTTTCATAAATTTAAAAACACCTCCCCATTTTGGTATAATCCAAATATATGTGATGGAAGGTGTTTTTATGAATGTTATTTTATTTTTTCTTCTGATAATATGGTGCGATCTGGTCAAAGGATTGTCTGAGCTGATACTGGAAGTTATTTTGCTTGACGATATTTGTCTTCTGGGTGACAAACTTGTCTAACTTCTGCATATACTCTTCTTCTGTGACACTTCCTTCTGCCACATAAGTAAGACCTTTTTCCCAGCTTGCGGTTAAGGTTGGATTTAAGAGTGATCCAATGGATGCACTGACAACATTGACGATCATTTCTCCGGTTAAAGTCGGTGTTACGATCTGTGTCTTTTTATTTAATGCAATGTATTTATTGGACACTAATTTCTTTACGATCTCTGCTCTTGTCGCACTCGTTCCGATCCCGCTTCCTTTGATCTGTTCTCTTAAATCTTCATCTTCGATCAGCTGTCCCGCATTTTCCATCGCAAGGATCAGGGAACCTGAATTGTATCGTTTTGGTGCGGATGTCGTTCCATCTTTGATCGTATAGTCTTTCACTGGAAGAGGCATACCTTTCTTCAAAGATGAGATTGCAAGGATCTGTTCTTCTGTTAATTGGGCTTCTTTCTTCTGTCCGCCCATTCCTGTGACTTTTAAATATCCTGGGTCTTTTAACATCTTAAAGTTTGCAAAGAATGCTTCGCCTTTGGTCTGTGTCTCTAATTTGATCTTTAAGTACACAGCTGGCGGCATAAAAATGCTTAGGAATCTTCTGGCGATCACATCGTAGACTTTCTGTCCCATCTCTGAAATTCTTGATAAACTGCCTACTGCCTGTCCGGTTGGAATGATCGCATAGTGGTCGGTGATCTTTTTGTCATCTACGTATTTCGACTTGATGATTCCCTGATACTTCTTGCCCTGCATGATCTCATTTGCAAATCCTGATAATGGAGTGTAGTTGTTTAATCCCCCGATATTTTTATAAATCTCTTTGGCGACCGCACTGGATAAGACTCTGGCATCGGTTCTTGGATATGTAACCAGTTTCTTTTCATATAGGTCCTGGACCACTTTTAATGTCTCATCTGGACTTAGCTTGAATCGTTTGGAACATTCATTCTGAAGTTCTGCCAGATTATATAATAACGGCGGATTCTTCTTTTCCTGTCGTTTGGATGAGGATACTACGATCGTCTCATTGTTACTTCCATCTTCTAAATATTTGATGAATTCCTGTGCATCGTTCTTGTCCAGGAATCCGTTATCTTTATATAGTTTCTTGGACTCAAAGTACTTTGATCCTTTCACTGCTTTCCATTCGGCTTCCACTTCAAATCCCTGGCAGTCAAAGTGTCCTAAGATTCTGTAAAATGGTGTTGGCACAAAGGTACGGATCTCTCGTTCTCTCTTGACGATCATTCCGAGAACGCAAGTCATCACTCGTCCGACTGCTACCACTAAGCTTCGTTTCTGATTTAAATAGTTACCGAGTGTCCAGCCATATTTGAGTGTCAGGACTCTGGAGAAGTTGATTCCCATCAGATAGTCTTCTTTGGCTCGCAGGTATGCGGCGGCTGCTAGGTTGTCGTATTCACTTAAGTCTTTCGCTTCTTTTACCCCGCGGATCACTTCTTCTTTTGTCTGGGAATCAATCCAGACACGTTTTTTCTTCTTGTCTTTGCTGACATTGGCCTGCTGGTCTACCAGACGGTAGATGTATTCTCCCTCTCGTCCGGAGTCAGTGCAGACGTAGATCGTATCAATGTCTTCTCGATTAAGGAGTGAAGATACGATATCAAACTGTTTTTGTACTCCTGGGATCGTTTCATATTTGAATGTATCTGGAATAAATGGAATGGTTTCTAAGTCCCATTTCTTCAGTGCAGGGTCATACTGGTCTGGATAAGACATGGTAACTAAATGTCCGACGCACCATGTGATGACTGCCTTGTCTCCTTCCATGTATCCGTCTCTGTTTTTTGCATTTATATTCAGTGCCGCTGCGAATTCTCTTGCGACACTTGGTTTCTCTGTGATAAATAGTGCTTTCAAAAAATTACCTCTTTCTAAAAGTTTTACGATATATTATAACATAACCATTGAAAACATGATATAATTAAATCTAGTTCTTGTGGAATTCATATCTGTAGAATCATGATTCCACATAAAATTTATACTGAAAGGATGATGAGTATGTTTTTAAATGAAGCAACCAAACTTCGTGCAGAAACAATTATCAAGGGACTTGAAAAAAGAAATATGCATGGTGTTTTCTGTGCAACCAAGGAAGACGCCCTAAAACAGGCTCTTAGTTATATCAAAGAGGGTTCTTCTGTTTCTTGGGGTGGTTCTATGAGTGTTTCTGAGATTGGGCTGATGGATGCCTTAAAGGAAGGAAACTATCAGCTGATCGATCGTTCTGTTGCAAAGAATTTTGATGAGCAGCGTGAGATCTTTTCTAAGGCTGTCTTATCTGATTATTTCCTGATGAGCTCTAATGCGATCACCTTAGACGGAGAACTGATCAATATCGATGGAACTGGTAACCGTGTTGCATGCTTAAGTTATGGTCCTAAACATGTGATTATGATTGTTGGTATGAACAAAGTTGTCAATGATGTGGAAGATGGTATTAAGAGAGTTCGTAATTTTGCCAGCCCTCCAAACACTCTTCGTCTCGGACTGAAAACCCCTTGTTCTATGACTGGACGTTGTGGAGACTGTTATGGTGATACCTGCATCTGCAGTCAGATCGTTGTGACAAGACGTCAGAGTGCAATGATGAAAGATCGTGTCAAAGTGATCCTTGTTGATGAATCCCTAGGTTATTAAGGCATTCGCTCTTTCTATCAAATATCACAGAACACAGACATTTTATCAGGCATTTTCACTGGATATTTTATCGCCATTCCAGTGAAAATGCCTTTTCTATTCTTGAATTTTTATAACAATCATAGTAAAATCAAACTATATTATGACACAATTCTACATTTTTTATAACAATATTGATATTATGAGGTTTTTCTATGAATTATGATATTTACAATTCATCTATCACTTATTTTCCACTGCTTCCGCTTTCTAAAACGGCTTCCTTTGAGCGCAAGGTACTGGATATCCGACAGATGCCTGCTCAGGTTTTATTTCCTCATTGGGATGATGAATTTGAGTTTATATATGTTCTCTCTGGCATGATGGAATTTCGTGTCCGGCAGAAGGCTTTTCTGGTTTCTTCTGGGGAAGGTTTCTTTTTAAACACTGGGGAGATTCATTCCGCTTGTACATATCAGTCTTATGACTGCCGCTTTGTTATCTACCGGATCTGCCCTTCTGTTCTTTTTCAGACAGAAGATAATCCTTTATATCAAAAATATATCAAACCTCTGGTCGATCATCCTTCCTTTGGATTTTTAACGTTCGTTCCAAAAGTCCCTTGGCAGAAATATATCCTTGAAATGATCCGCAAAATGAATGATATCTGTGACCGTCCTGTTGATGGTTATGAATTGAAGATCAACCATTTTGTAAACGAGATCTTTTATTATATCTTTCATAATGTGAATCTCTCCAAAGAACTGTCCTTAAAAGAATCCAGAGATTTGGAACGTATGAAAGATGTGATGATATATCTTACTAAAACGATCGACCAAAAGCATACACTCGCTGATATTGCTTCTTACTGCCATCTAAGCAATAGTGAATGCTGCCGACTCTTTCAAAGAAATGTTCATCTAAGTCCTGTGGATTATCTGAATCAGCTTCGTATTCATATGAGCTTGTCTGAGATCATCAAACATGAGAAAAAGATAACAGATATCGCTAAGATGTATGGTTTCTCTGGCAGCAGTTATTTCTCTGAAATGTTTAAAAAGACCCTCGGCATAACGCCAAGAGCCTTTTATAAATCTGTTCTTCAGCAACAAACTCTTTCTTCTAACGCTGATCCCATTCACGGAAGGCGATGAATTTCGTCTTCCAAAGAAGACTCAATGCTGGTGTTAATGCCCAGATCATCTTTGTCTCTTCTTGCATGATCAGATTGATCTTTAATATTCCCGAATACTGAATTACCAGTAGTAACGTAAAGATTACTAGTAATCCATATGCAACAGAATAAGAATTATGCACTTTCTGCCCGATCTTCTCACTAAAGTAAAAGCGATCCAGCGTCAGAGAAATGATCGAGATCACTGATAAAATGATATTGATCGTATAAAATGTATGCATATCCATATGATTAAACCAGGTTGCCAAAACTCCTAGAAAGATCATGATCTGTGCATACCATAATACTTTTTCCTGTTTTTCATATTGATTTCTCATCGATTGAAACCTCTTTTTCTTTCTTTTAATAATGAATAAATACGGGATCTCCGATCTTCGTCAGGTTATATACAGATCTTGCATCTGATAATGTTAAGTTAACACATCCATGAGATCCATTCGTCTTATAATACGTTGGTGACCAGCTTCCCCAGTCTCCTCTGCTGCTGTAATGATATCCTGTTCCTGTCCACATGATCCTTGTCCAGTATCTTGTTGGAACACTGTAATCCGCACCTGTTAATGTCTTTGTAAGTTTCTTCTCTTTGATGTCATAAACACCGGTTCTTGTGATACGATCTGGTGTTGCTTTTCCAGTGATACAGGTTGTGCTGAATACAAGTTTTCCTTTCTTGTAGACGAAAACTTCCTGTGCTGACAGGTCAACTTCACTGTAGTTTTGTGTATCCCAGTCGTTTTGCTTGTTCGTATAATCCATACGATATCCTTTGTGGCTGTAGACTGGTTTTAAGCTTGTAAGTAAAGCCTGTTCATTCTCCTTGGAAGGGTCTTTCTCATAAGCTTTGATCGCAGATTCATCTGGTGCTTTCTTTAACGCTTTCATTGTCTGTGCAATAACTTTATCATAATCGATACGCCATCCATAGTCTCCACCACTGACTTTGATCTTCTTGCCAGAATGTGTTTTAAATGTTCTTGCGATTCCCTGTGTCTTGTATTTTAAGCAAAAGCTTTCTAACCATTTCTCGACGGCAGGCTGATCTAATTTTACAGTATGTCTCTTTGTGTTTACTTTGATGCAGTCTTTTAACACATCTGGACCTAATGTTTCTTTGACATTATTGCCCATATCCCACTGAATGAAATGTAATAAATACTCATTGTAGGTTGTCTGCATCTGTTTTAATTCTTCATCATCATGATACAGACCAGGCTTTTTATAGACGTCCGGATTCTTCTTTTCATCTGTCAGATTCAGTGTGTTACTTAAAGACTCTATGGATTTCTCTACTGCGTCATAAAATGCTTTACGGTTTAAGTAATTTCCTTCATCTTCCTTCTGGATTACACCGTATTTCTTATCTGCAGAATATACGATCGTTGCATCCACTGGTTTTGTGATCTTATATGTATCACTGCCTTTGATCAAAACGGATTGTTTTAATTTGGCCTTTAATTTCTGCTCTGATAATGCAACTGCTGTCACTTTGGTTTTTTTGCCACCAAAGATCGTTGAAAATACACTTTGGCTGTGCTGCTTTTTGTAAGCATCCTTTACATGTGATTCTGTCTTAAATGCAAGATCGATCTCCTTACCAGAAATCACTTCCTGTCCGTTATTTCTTCCCTTGATCTTTAACTTGTAAGAATCAATGGATTTCTTTACTTTCTTCACTGATTCTTCGTATGTCATTCCTGACACATCAACCTTGTTAAATGTACTCCCCGGATACCAACGATTCTGATAATGGGCATGGACACCGATAGCGGCTGCTATTAAAACAACCGCTACGGCACCTCCTATGATTCCCCCTTGTTTCTTTGTAATCCTCATATTGATTTCTGCCTCCAAATACGACTCTGTGATGGATTATTCATAGAGTGGATATTTTTCTGTTAATCCTAATACTAATTCGTTTGCTTCATCAAGTTTCTTGTCTAATAATGTCAGACGAATAGCTTTTGCGATCACTTTCATATCGTCTTCTTTCAGTCCACGAGTTGTAACAGCTGGTGTTCCAAGACGAAGTCCTGATGTTACGAATGGAGATTTTGGATCGTTTGGTACAGTATTCTTATTACATGTGATATGTACAGAATCCAGTACTTTTTCAGCTTCTTTTCCTGTCAGATCATATTTCTTAAGATCTACTAACATTAAGTGGTTGTCTGTTCCTCCAGATACGATATCGAATCCTTCTTCGATCAGTGCATTTGCAAGAGTATCTGCATTCTTCACAACCTGTGTCATATATTCTTTGAATGATGGGTCTAATGCTTCTTTGAATGCTACAGCTTTACCAGCGATCACATGCATTAATGGTCCACCCTGGATTCCTGGGAAGATTGCTTTGTTGAAGTTGTATTTTTCGTTCACTTCATTGCTGCACATGATCATTCCACCACGAGGTCCTCTTAATGTCTTATGTGTTGTAGTTGTTGTTACATGAGCATAAGGGATTGGGCTCTGGTGTAACCCTGCAGCTACTAATCCTGCGATATGAGCCATATCTACCATTAAAACTGCCCCAACTTTGTCAGCGATCTCACGGAAACGTTTGAAGTCGATCGCTCTTGCGTATGCACTTGCACCAGCAATGATCATCTTTGGTTTGCATTCTAATGCGATTCTTTCTACTTCATCATAATCGATGAATCCTTCATCATTAACTCCGTATGGTACGCAGTGATAGTTCTTACCAGACATGTTGACTGGGCTTCCGTGTGTTAAATGTCCACCGTGGTCTAAGCTCATTCCCATGTATGTATCTCCGACATTCAATACTGCGAAGAATACTGCCATGTTTGCCTGTGCTCCAGAGTGTGGCTGTACATTTACATATTCGCATCCAAATAATTCTTTGGCACGTTCTCTTGCAAGATCTTCTACCACATCTACATACTGGCATCCACCATAGTAACGTTTTCCTGGATATCCCTCTGCATATTTATTTGTTAAATGACTTCCCATTGCAGCCATAACAGCTTTGGAAACAAGGTTCTCTGATGCGATCAACTCAAGATTTGTTCTCTGTCTTGTTAATTCGTTTTCCATTGCTTCTGCTAATTCTGGATCGTAGTTCTTTACTTCGCTAAAATCAAACATTGTTTTCTCCTTTATATATTTATGTAAAATAATATTGTGTCTCGTATATTGTGTCTTATTCTTATGATCATTCGATCACTTGATCTATCTGATTATTCCTGGAACTGTTCTTTTAATGCTTCTACTGCACGTTCTACACGGCTTTCTTTGATCAGAACAGTGATCTTGATCTCTGATGTGTAGATTAAGTGAATGTTGATTCCACGATTATACAGTGCTTCAAACATCTTAGAAGCTGCTCCGCTGTTAGACATCATTCCAGCTCCGACGATAGATACGATTCCGACTTCTTTATCACTGATGATATCTTCGTAATCTGCTTCATCAAATGCTTTCTTTAATGTTTCAACGGCATGATCTGCTTCATCCTGTGCTACAACGAAAGAGATGTCTTTATTCTCTCCACGTCCGATGGACTGAAGGATCAGTTCCACGTTGATTTTTTCTTCTGCAATGGCACCAAAAACTTTTGCTGCGATTCCTGGCTGGTTTTTGATTCCTTTGATTGCGATCAGTGCAACTTCAGAGTTAGACTGAACACCGCTAAATAACATTTTCTCCATCTGATTATTCCTCCTCTGGTGTTGAAAGTTCAATTCCAAGTTCTTCTAGCTGTAATGTATCAACCGGTCCTGGAGCCTGTGTCATCAGGCAGGAAGCATCTTTTACTTTCGGGAAGGCGATGACATCACGAATGCTGTCTTCTCCTGTTAACCACATAACAAGACGGTCAAGACCATAAGCTAAACCAGCATGTGGTGGTACTCCAAATTTGAATGCATCTAATAAGAATCCAAAACGGTTGTGAGCATCTTCTTTTGTAAATCCAAGAGCTTCAAACATCTTCTCCTGAATATCATCCTGATGGATACGGATTGATCCACCACCAAGTTCTGTACCATTTAATACGATATCGTATGCTTTCGCACGGACATCTCCTGGTCTTTCATCAATGAATTCAAGATCTTCTTCAAATGGCATTGTAAATGGGTGATGCATTGCTGTGTAACGATTCTGTTCATCGCTCCACTCAAGTAATGGGAATTCTGTAACCCATAAGAACTTGTACTGGGATTTGTCGATCATATCGTACTGTTTCGCAATGTGAAGTCTTAAGTTACCAAGCACATCAAAGACAACTTTGTCTTTGTCTGCGGCAAATAGTAATAAGTCTCCTGCCTGTCCATCCATTGCTTTGATCAGTGCATCCATCTCTTCTTCTTTCATGAATTTAGCGAAAGATGATTTCACTGTTCCATCGCTCTTTAACTGAATATATGCAAGACCTTTCGCTCCGAAGTCTTTGGCGTAGTCAACGAATCCATCGATCTTCTTACGTCCAAGATCTCCTAAACCTTTAGCGTTTAATCCTCTTACAGATCCACCATTCTCTAATGCTCCTTTAAATACCATAAAGTCGCATCCGGCAACTGTATCGGATACATTCGTAAGTTCCATTCCAAAACGCATATCTGGTTTATCAGATCCGAAACGGTCCATTGCTTCTTTATAAGTCATGCGAAGCATAGGAAGCTGTACATCAATATCTAATACTTCTTTGAAGATCTTCTTTAACAGACGTTCATTTACATCGATCACATCATCGACATCAACAAATGAAAGTTCCATATCGATCTGTGTAAACTCTGGCTGGCGGTCTGCACGTAGATCTTCGTCACGGAAACATTTTGCGATCTGATAGTAACGGTCGAATCCAGAGCACATTAAAAGCTGTTTAAACAGCTGTGGTGACTGTGGAAGTCCGTAAAATTCTCCTGGATGTACACGGCTTGGTACAAGATAATCTCTTGCTCCTTCTGGTGTACTCTTTCCTAAAACTGGTGTCTCGATCTCTAAGAATCCTTCATCCCCTAAGAAGTTACGTACCATTCTTGTTACATCATTACGAATGCGTAAGTTTCTCTGAAGATTTGGTCTTCGAAGATCAAGATAACGGTATTTTAAACGAAGTTCATCTTTGACTGTCTGTTTCTCGTCAATTGGAAATGGAGGAGTTTCTGATTCTGATAAGATACGTAATGTATGTACCTTAATCTCGATATCTCCTGTCTTCAAGTTCTCGTTGATCGCTGCACTTCTCTTCTCTACAGTACCTACTGCTGCAACGACATACTCACTTCTTAAAGAGTTTGCCTTATTATAGTCTTCCTCAGATAATACTTCCTGATCAAAAACTAACTGTAAGATTCCTGAGCGGTCTCTTAAGTCTACAAATATAAGACTTCCTAAATTTCTTCGTTTCTGTACCCATCCCATGACAGTGACTTCTGTTCCGATAAGTTTGTTGCTTACCTCTGTACATCGGTGGGATCTGGCTAAACCTGACATTGATTCTGCCATGATATTTCCTCCTTCATCCTTTTCACTTTGTACGAAAGGCAGAGCCCGTATCTTCGGTTCTGCCTTATATATTCTTTTATGAATCTTTTCTTACAAGGATCTGTTCGATCTCTGCAGCGTAAAGTACGTGATAATCCTTCTCTGGATACCACTGTTCATCTAAAGATTTATCAACAAATCCTTCTGGATCCATTGGCTGAGAATATAACTTCTTACAGATCAGTACGATCTTTGCTTCCTCAAAAAATGGAATTCCATTCGCATCTGTTGGTGTCAGACGTGTCTTCGCGATCTTGTCTTCATCTCTTCCAGATACACTTCCAAGATAGCTTAAATCCTTCTTAAAAGTATCATCATAGAAAGATAATGTAAATGATTCTGACTGGTCAATGAATTCTTTTGTATATCTTTGTGGTCTTAAGACTGTCACAGCAACATTCTTACCCCACATAACACCTAAACCACCCCATGAGGCAGTCATTGTGTTAACTTTTCCTTCCTGATTCTTTGCAGTAACAAGCATCCATTCCTTACCAATCAGGCGAAATACGCTTTGGTCGAAATCTTCTGGTGCCACGATCGCATATTCACTCATGCATGTTACCTCCTTTCTTATAATTATTACTCATTATATATGATTTTGTCAAAAATGTCACGAACTAGTATAAGAAAGCATGATTTTATTTTAAACAATCTGCGATCTTATCAAGCGAAATGGTCGTAACTTCTCTTGTTTCCATATTTTTGACATTTCCTTCATTCTTCGCTAATTCGTCATCACCAATGATGATCGTATTCTTGGCATTCAGCTTATTTGCATATTTCATCTGTGCTTTTACGCTTCTTCCAAGATAATCTGTTTCTACGACAAATCCCTGATCACGAAGATCTACAACGATCTGGTAAGCTTTTGCTTTTGCTTCCTGTCCAAGAATTCCTACATAAAGGTCAATATCTCTTGTGCATGGAAGATCTACTTTCTCTTCTTCTAAGAAATAAAGGATTCTCTCTACACCCATACCAAATCCAACAGATGGCATAGAAACTTTTCCATCGATCTCATGAACAAGATTGTCGTAACGTCCACCACCACATAAAGTAAATCCATCTTCATTTACAAATTCGAATACGGTCTTTGTATAGTAGTCTAATCCACGAACGATTTCTGTATCAACTTCATATGGAATATTTAATGCATCTAACAGACTCTTTAATTCTTCAAAATGTGTTTTACATTCATCATCTAAATAGTCGATCGTTCTTGGTGCATCTTTGACGATCTCTTTGCATTCTGGAACTTTACAGTCAATGACACGTAATGGATTCTTTTCCATACGTTCTCTACATGTAGGACATAAATGTTCTTCATGTTCTTTTAAATATGCTAATAATGCTTTGTTGTATTCTTTTCTACAATTTTCACATCCAATGCTGTTGATGTGTAATTTTGCATCTTTTAACCCAATTTTCTTAATAAAAGTGGATACTAATGTGATCAGCTCTACTTCTGCTAATGGACTTTCTGCTCCGACAAATTCAACTCCGAACTGGTGGTGCTGTCTTAATCTTCCACTCTGTGGTTTTTCATAGCGGAATGCTGGTGTGATATAGAACATCTTGATCGGCTGTGGCTCATTTGCCAGACCATTCTGTAAATATGCACGGATCGCTCCTGCTGTTCCTTCTGGTTTTAATGAAATGCTTCTGTGTCCTTTATCTTCAAATGTATACATCTCTTTCTGGACAACGTCTGTTGTTTCTCCAACACCTCTCTGAAAAAGCTCTGTATGCTCAAATACTGGTGTGATGATCTCGTGAATATTATAGGATGCGCATAAATCTTTGAAAATATTCTCTAAATATGTGCGCTGGTCCATATCTTTTCCAAACCAGTCTTTTGTTCCTCTTGGTGCCTGTGTAATCATTCTTGTTCCTCCTCAAATAATTCATCCAGATTGCCTTTTTCCATCACAGTTTCCATAACTCCGTCTGAAAATGCGACTCTCTGGAATGCTAAAAATACTTTCATATCAAAATTCTTTACTTCATCGATCATGATATCAAGTGCAGTCTCAACATCAAATCCCTCTCTATAATCCCTGTTTGAGATCAATGCTCCGAAAATATCACATACATGCATGATCCTTCCAACCAATGGAATCTGTTTTCCTACCAGATTATGTGGATAACCGGTGCCATCATAATGTTCATGATGATATAGAACTGCGTCTAAAACCGTCTGGTTATAATCGTAATCTGCAAGGATCGCATATCCAATGGATGGATGCATTCTCATATATCTTGTTTCGTCAACAGCCAGAATCTCATCTTCCACTTTCTCATTCATATAGAAATTAAGTCTTACTTTCCCAAGATCATGTAACATTCCTGCAACCGCAAGATCATAACACACTTCTTCTTGTAATCCTAATTCCTTGCCAACAAGATAAGCCAAATTACTGACAATGATACCATGACTGATCGTTTCTTTTATATCCGCATGGATCGGTGTCTCAATATCTGTTCGTCCATAACTGATTGCCATAATCAAACTCCTGTTTATATCATCTTTAATTCTTTTCTATGAATGATCTCATCAATTCGTGTAATGTATTGCTTTATATCTTTAAGATTTTCGATGCGGTCCACCTGATGGTCTTCCTGATGGACGATCTTTGAAGATGTACCAGCACCAACTGCTATAATATCATGTAATTCCTCCATAATCAAAATATTATAGAGACATTCTTTTCCTTTTTTCGAAAAACCGACATTCTCAAGGTTCCCTGGAATGTTTTTCTGCCGGTATAAATAATATGGTTTCATATTCATATCTCTTGCACATGAAGCGGCATAAGATACCATCTCTTCACTCGCTCCAAAGTGATATGTATCTTTCATTCGATTCAATCTCGATGAACGCTTGACTGCAAGTGCATGAACCGTTAAACTCTCTGGATCAAGTTTTTTGATCTCATCTAAAGTATAGGAAAGTTCTTCCATGCCTTCTTCTGGAAGCCCACAGATCATATCCATATTAATGTTATCGATCCCAGCCTGTCTCGCAAGATTAAATTTCTCTTTGATATCTTGTGCGAAATGATTTCTTCCAATGAGTTTTAATGTCTTATCGTTCATTGACTGTGGATTGATACTGATCCTTGTCACACCATATTTCTTTAGAATCTTTAATTTCTCGAAATTCAAGCTGTCTGGCCGTCCTGCTTCCACAGTGATCTCCTGGATCTTTGAAAATGGGAATCTCTTATTAACCTCATATAACAGATATTCCAGATCTTCTTCTTTTAAAGATGTTGGTGTTCCACCGCCAATATACATCGTCTGAAGTTCTTTGTGCGCATAAGTCTTTGCCACAAAATCCAGTTCTTTCAATAAAGCTTCAAGATAGTCTTGTACAATATTCTCAAATTGATCGATCGAATACGATGTAAAAGAACAGTACAAACATGTGCTTGGGCAAAATGGGATTCCTATATATAGACTGTATCCTTCTTTGTATGGAAATGCTTTTAGAAGTTCTTTCTCTTTCTGAACGGTTTCTGTACATAATCTTGCTTTTTCTTCGGATGCCAGATAATCCTTTTGAAATCTGTGAATGATCTCTTCACTGCTCTCACCCTTTTCATATCCATCAAAAGCAATCTTTGTCGGACGGATCCCAGTCAACGTTCCCCATGGAAGCTGTTTGTCTAATGCTTTGGAAAACAACTGATAGATTCCTTGTTTCATCCGGTTTTTAAAAATCTTCTTATTTTCATAATCACCAAATAACTGGATCTCATCTTCTAACTCGCCCTTTTTATATAGATTCATGACGATTTCCTGATCTTTATAATCCACGTCCAGTATAAAATCATAGATAGAATCAACGTGATCCGTCAATTCTATCTTCTCTCCAAGCATAAATGCCAATATTAAACTTCGAATGTCATATTCATAAATGGTCTTGTTCTGAATTAATCCAATCATAATCTATTGCAGAAACGGATTGCATCTGCTTTCCTCCTCGATCGTCGTTGGTGGTGTATGACCGGATAGTACCTTTGTCCATGGTGGGAGTACGAATAATTTCTCTCTGATCGCTGTCAGAAGATCATTCAAATTGCCTGTCGGAAAGTCTGTTCTTCCAATGCTCATCTGGAACAGTGTATCTCCAGAGATCAGCCATCCATAATCTGCAAAATAATAACATACTCCACCTTTTGTATGTCCTGGAACATGGATACATTTTACCTTTGTTCCTAATACATCTATGATCTCTCCATCTTTCACCAGATGATTCGCTTTTAATGAGAGATTCATTCCCATCATCGCTCCGAGATTGAGCTGTGGATCTGCCAGAACATCTGCTTCATCTTCATAAAGATAGATATCAAGATCTGGTTTTTGTTCCATCAGATATGGAAGGGCCATTACATGATCAAAATGCCCATGTGTCAGACATACGCCTGCCAGTTCCATTCCATCTTCTTCTAATGTATTCATAATACGTTCTCCCTGATCTCCCGGATCAAAGACGAATGCCTGATTTGTTTTTGTATTCTCAACAATATAGCAGTTTGTCTGCATCTGCCCAAGACAGATCGTTACCATCTTAAGAGGTCTGTCAAGTCTTAATGTTGTTTCGCTCATATTTTCACCTATCCTGCTGTTCTTTCTATGTCGATCACGCCTTCTACATTCCTAATCTTCGCAATAATACGGTTCAACTGCTCTACGCCTGTAATATCAAAGGACATACTAAGCGTTGCTCTTCCTTTCTTATTGTTTGATACGTTGATCGTTATGATGTCAATATCTAATTCTAAGAAGATCTTTGATACTTCTGCTAACAATCCCTTTCGATTATTGGCATAAATATTGATCTCTGTCGTGTAAGTCTGTGTTGTATCTGCTTCACTTACCTGCCATTCAGCTTCAATAAGTCTTGCCCTGTCAGATTCTGGCATATTCAGAAGGTTCACACAATCTGTTCTGTGAATCGAGATTCCTCGTCCTCTTGTAATAAATCCAACGATCTCATCTCCTGGTACTGGATTACAACACTTTGAAAAACGAACAGCAACATCATTCGCTCCACGTACAACAATTCCTCCTTTGGATTTCTCTTCCTTTTTCTTCTCTGGATTCGCTGCTGCCGCCTGTGCTGCTTCTGTTGTTTTCTGCAAGATCTGTTCATCCGTGATCTTTTGTTTCTGGATCTTACGGTCTTCTTCCTGCATCTTATTGATAACCTGGCCTTCTTTTAAACCACCATGTCCAACAGCTGCACATACAGAATCCCAGTCTTTAAATCCGTATTTTAGTTCAACCTTCTTAATGTATTCAGGTTTCATGAGTTCTGGGAGCCTGATGCTCTTGCTCTTACAGTATTTTTCTAACAGTTCCTTACCTCTGACGATATTCTCTTCCTTGAACTGTCGTTTAAACCACTGATTGATCTTACTTCTTGCCTGTGCTGATTTTACGATTCCTAACCAGTCTCTGCTAGGTCCTTTTGAATTCTGTGATGTAATGATCTCTACACGATCACCATTCTGCAAATGATAATCAAATGGTACCTGTCTTCCATTGACCCTGGCTCCAACCATCTTATTACCGACTGCACTATGGATTGAATATGCAAAATCGATCGGTGTCGAACCATTCGCAAGGTTTTTGACATCTCCATTCGGTGTAAAACAATATACCTGTTCTGCAAAGAGATCCAAGTTCGTCTTCAGCAAACTTAAAAACTCTTTGTTATCATCCATATCACGCTGCCATTCCAGCACTTCTCTTAACCAGCTTAACTTCTCTTCCTCTTTGTTAAGTCCCTTGGTATTATTATTTTCTTTATATTTCCAATGGGCTGCGATACCATATTCAGCAACACGATGCATCTCAAATGTACGGATCTGAATCTCAAATGGATGTCCTTCTGGTCCGATCAATGTTGTGTGAAGTGACTGATACATATTCGGTTTTGGCATCGCGATATAATCCTTGAATCTTCCTGGGATCGGTTTATACATCTCATGAATGATCCCAAGTGCCGCATAACAGTCCTTAACCGTATCAACCTTGATCCGGACTGCAAATAAGTCATAAATCTGATCGATCGTCTTATGCTGATTGACCATCTTCTTATATATACTGAACATGTGTTTCACACGGCCATCAATCTCTGCCTTAATTCCAGCGTGGTCAATATGTCCTTTCACTTCGTCAACGATTTCCTGAATGAATGCTTCTCTTTCTTCCTTTGCAGAATCAAGAGAGCGTTCTAAATCTTCATAAACATCTGGTTTTAAATATCGAAGTGCCAGATCATCTAATTCAACTTTGATCTTGGAAATACCAAGACGATGTGCGATCGGTGCATAAATATCCATCGTCTCTCTGGATTTCTCTTTTTGCTTCTCTGGACGCATAAACTGCATGGTACGCATATTATGCAAACGGTCAGCAAGTTTGATCAGGATCACTCGGATATCTTTTGCCATTGCAAGAAACATCTTTCGTAAGTTCTCCGCCTGAACTTCAATCTTGTCTTTGGAATAGCTTAATTGTCCTAACTTTGTTACGCCATCAACTAACTGGGCAACTTCTTCCCCAAAATCTCTTACAATATCTTCATGGGTTGTTTCCGTGTCTTCTACTACATCATGAAGCAGTCCTGCCATAATCGTTTCTTTATCAAGTTCTAATTCTGCCAATATGATCGCAACACAAATAGGATGAATGATATATGGCTCTCCAGACTTTCGTTTCTGTTTCTCATGTGCCTTATATGCTACTTTATAGGCACGTTCTACAGCCTCAATATCTTCTTCATCATAAATGCTTTGCATGGTTGTGATCAGCTGTCGTTTCAGTTCCTCAGGCGGTGTGAAACTATCTGGACTGCTGATATCCTTCTTTACACGATTAATATTTGTTCTGCTTTCTTGTTTCATGCACGGATACCTCTTGTTTCTTTTGATTATTTTTTAAGCTTTGATTCGCAGTAAATACAGCGATATACTTGGTGTTCTCTGTCTGTCAATTTAAACACATGATCGATTTCTTGTTCTACAGATGTAATACATCTTGGATTCTTGCATTTTGCAATATTCACGATCTTCTCTGGAAGTTCTACTTTGTGTTTGGACTTTACACTGCCATTTTCAATGACACATACCGTAACTTCTGGATCTATATAACCTAAAACATCAAAGTTCACTTCAAATGCATCTGAAATCTTAATGATATCTTTCTTGCCCATTTTGCTGCTTTTTACATTCTTAATGATCGCAACACTGCAATCTAACTGATCTAATCCAAGACTATTATAAATCTGCATTCCGCGTCCTGCACGGATATGATCTAATACGATTCCATTCTTAATGCTATCAATGTTCATCTGCACTTACCCCCAGTAATTCCATGATCAATGCCATTCTTACATGTTTTCCATTCAATACCTGTTTAAAATAGCAGGCTCTTGGATCGTTATCAACTTTTACAGAAATCTCATTCACACGAGGTAATGGATGTAAAATAGAAAGATCCTTCTTGGCAATCTTTAATTTATCCATATCTAAGATATAGCTATCCTTCAATCTTACATAATCAGCTTCATTAAAGAAACGTTCTCTCTGTACTCGTGTCATATAAAGAATGTCAAGCTGTGGCATCACATCTTCCATCTTATCAACTTCTGTAAATGTGATTCCTTTCTTCTCAAAAACATCTTTCTTCAGATACTCTGGAATCTGGAGTTCTTCTGGAGAAATTAAAATATAATTGATTCCTTCATATCTTGATAATGCTTTGATCAGAGAATGCACTGTTCGTCCAAATTTTAAATCTCCACAAAATCCAATCGTGAAATTACTTAAACGTCCCTTTTCTCTTCGAATTGTTAAAAGGTCTGTCAATGTCTGTGTTGGATGATTATGACCACCATCTCCTGCATTGATCACAGGGATATTTACATACTGTGACGCTACATATGGTGCTCCTTCCTTTGGATGACGCATCGCAATGATATCTGCATAACATTCAATGACTCTTGCTGTATCTGCAACACTTTCTCCTTTAGATGCAGACGATGAATCAGCAGAAGAAAATCCAAGAACACTTCCCCCTAATTCAAGCATTGCTGCTTCAAAGCTTAATCTTGTTCTTGTACTTGGTTCAAAGAACAGCGTTGCTAATTTCTTGTGTTTGCACACTTCCTGATACTTCTCAGGATTCTTTGCGATATCATCAGCGCGGTCTAATAATCTATCAATATCTTCCACGCTTAAATCCATCGGATCAATCAAATGTCTCATTATATATTCCTCCTAATGGTTTGTCCTACCTTCAATTCTACATTTTTAGGCACCTAGTGTCAATTCTTTACTTCTGATTTTAGACGAAGAACGCCCTTGTCTACCATAAAGACTGGTCGATACGATAATTTTGACTTTCTAAGTCCCTCTTCTCCAGCATCGTCTTCTCTGTTCACATATTTGAAATCTTCCATCTCATGGATCACAAACTGTTGATTGATCATCGGATAAGCTCCTTGGATATCTGCAAAAGCTTTTTCAATATGAACGATAAATGTATCTTCATTTGATGCACGTTCACCGATTGAAAATCCTACGACCTTTCCTTCCGCACGCAGAACACCTCCGACAAGTCCTAATTCTTTATAATTGATCACACAATTTTTAGAAACACAGATCTCGTCATGTTTCTCTATATCTTCTGGATCACAATTTTGCATCTTCCATTCCATCAGCATTGCCAGTACTTCTAACTGATTTTCATCGGAAAGTGGTTCATAGGACCATTCATGATTTTCTTTAAAACGATTGATATGATTTCTCTTTCCATGAAGTTTCTTTCCTGATAATGTTGCGAGTTTTTCTCTGTCATAAATATATTCTGAGATATCTCTGTCATATTCAATCTCATAAATATCTCCAAATATCTCACGAAACTCTTCTTCCATCTCATGAGTTACACCATGTAATACAAACGGAATCTTTTTTTCTTTGCAATCATCCATAAAATATTGCAATACTTTCTTTTTATTTCCTTTTCCAAGTGGATAACAAAAAGAACCTCCCTCCTCATCAGTATGAGATACAAATAATCCATCTATGATCGCATACTTTACTTGATAAAAAGGACTCCATAAAATAATATTCGCTGTTGCATAATCACAACTTCTTGTATCATCTGCTAAGATACATCGATCAATTTCTTCCTTATCTTCAATTGTTGGTGTTTTAAACTCCATCTTTATCAACTCCATTCTAGTGTTTTCTCGTAATATTTTTATTTGTGATATGGCTGATGATTCAAAATCCGATAAGCACGATAAATCTGTTCTAATATGATCGTGCCTGTCAGCGAACCACTTTGTGTAAATGACGATACATGAAATGGCTTTGCTTCCTCTGATCCTAAATCTCCAATATAAAAATGAAACTTTGAAATTCCCTGTACAGAACTTTCATTAATCAGCTGTGCAAGCCCCGGACTTGTCATACTGTCTCTTCCAGGCAGGATATGATAATGTTCTCCCGGTTCTTTTAATATTTTCTCTACTTGTTTTGCATTCTTCTTATATACTACAGAAACTTTCGCGTATGCACCAAGACGTTTTAGATACTCACCCATTGCTTCCTGATACATCTTAGGATCCTGTGATTTCTTCTGCAGAATATAAATTTCAAATTTCATCATATCTTTTAATTTCCTTTAAAAAATTGTTTTAATTTTTTATCTTGTTTTAAAACCAGCTCATATCTTTTGTTGATCTGTTTTGTAAGTTTTTTAATTTCTTTGCTATTCTGGCTTTCTTTTTTTGCATCTGTGATCTCATCCGTATCATGTTTTTGATTATTATAGATACAGAATGTATCCCCTTTCTTCATCACATAATACGATGTCATCCCCGGTGCAAGTGTTTTAATCTTGCGGATCTTCATCTCATATGTTACATAAACGATATAGGATTCATCGTCTGCTCCTTGTTTGATCAGATATGTAAGATTCTTATATTTCTTCACATACTGATGGATTGCCTTTTGATCCTCAGTTAATTCATTCGCATCTTCTACCATATTCTTAAGATTTTCCAGATCATTTTTCTGAACTCTCTCATAATATGTTTTCATAAAATCCTCAACTGCTTTTTTCTCAGTCTCTGAATCTTCCTTCTTCGTTTCCGCTGCATCATTTGTTTCTCTGATCACGCCTTGTGAGGTATTCTTTTGTGTTGTTTGTTGAAAAATCTTTTCATTTGTAAGTCGTTCTTGTTTCATCTGGTCCAATTTCGCATATGCCAAAAAAGCTGCAATAAAAAATAAGATCCAGCTTGTAATGATAACAACAACTGTAGATTTTCTAAGCTTCACGCACATCCCTCCAATCCACCTACAGCAAATTTACAGTATATTATACCTTACCTTGCGAAGCAAGTCCAGTCCGAAGGACTATGCATTCACGAATGCCCTGCGGGTATACCTTATCGAGCGAAGCGAGTCCAGTCCGACCCCAAAATATCTCTTGCTATTTTTTTGAATATGTTGTAATATAATATAGCTTATGTACCAGTAACTCAGTGGATAGAGTGGCAGCCTCCGAAGCTGTTGGCCGCGGGTTCGACTCCCGCCTGGTGCATACTTTATCTAGATAAAATCAACGAATACAATTTAATATCGTCTTATAAGAGACTATAGATTTTACTGTTTCTGATTATTAAACAGCAAGGTCTATCGTCTCTTTTTTGTTATTAAGGAGGAATCATTTTATGGATCAGATGTATATGAAAGAAAAACCAATTTTACCATTATTACTATCAATGGCTCTGCCAATGGTAATCTCAATGTTTGTAAACTCATTGTATAACATCATTGACAGTATTTTCGTTGCCAAGATCAGCGAAGATGCAATGACCGCATTATCTCTTGTATATCCAGTACAGAATCTGATCAACTCAATTGCGGTTGGATTCGGTGTTGGAATTAATGCAGTCATTGCCATGTTTCTTGGTGCAGGAAAAGCAAAGGAAGCCGATAAAACTGCAACTCAGGGATTATTTTTAAATGTCATTCATGGAATTCTGCTTACAATCGTTGGATTAATGATCATGCCATCATTTCTTGCAATGTTTACGAATGATCAAACTGTTATTGGGATGGGATTACAGTATTCGACAATTGCATTAATGTTTTCAACGATCATTATGGCAAGTATTTCCTTTGAAAAGATTTTTCAAGCAGTTGGAAATATGGTGATCACTATGATTGCTTTAATGACTGGCTGCATTGTAAATATTGTGTTAGATCCGCTTTTAATCTTTGGAATTGGATTCTTTCCGAAACTTGGAATTCAGGGTGCAGCACTTGCAACAGGTATCGGACAAAGCAGTACATTGATCCTTTATCTGATTGTATATATATTACGCCCAATTCATGTAAAAATCAGAAAAGATTACTTAAAGCTAGAAGCTGTTTGTGTTAAGCGTTTATATGCGATCGGAATTCCAGCAACTTTAAATATGGCACTGCCATCTTTCTTAGTATCTGCTTTAAATGCGATCTTAGCATCATTTTCACAAACATATGTTGTTGTACTTGGTGTTTATTACAAATTACAAACATTCTTATATCTAACAGCAAATGGAATGATCCAGGGAATGCGTCCGATCATGAGTTATAATTATGGAGCAAAGGAATCAGCTCGTGTCCGCAAGATTTATCTTATGACGTTTGAGATCGTTGTTGGAATCATGGCTGTTGGAACGGTTATTTGTTTCATGGTGCCACAGACACTGATGAGTATGTTTACAAACAATCCTGAAACATTGACAGAAGGTGCGATCGCTCTTCGTATTATTTGTGCAGGATTTATAGCTTCTTCCGTTTCTGTTGTTTCTGCAGGTGCGTTTGAAGCGTTAGGAAAAGGTATCCAGTCTTTTCTGATTTCATTTTTACGTTATGTTGTATTGATCATTCCTGCTGCATTTGTATTAAGCAAAACAGTTGGAGTGCATGGTGTATGGCATGCTTTCTGGATTGCTGAAATCATTACAGCTGTAATAGCTTTTATTCTTTATTACCAGTTGATCGGAAAATCAGGAAAAAATTAACTAAATTTTGACAGATTGTAAAGAAACGCTTACAATAAACAAAAAGAAAAAAGGAGCGTAAAATTTATGGGACATATATCAACCGTTGAAGTTCGTTATGCAGAAACAGATCAGATGGGAATTGCTCATCACAGCAACTATGCCATCTGGTTTGAAGTTGCCAGAACTGATTTTATCAAGGCTGCTGGCATTTCTTATACAGATGTAGAAAAAGAAGGAATCATCACTCCATTAACGAGTCTTGAATGTAAATACAAAAAAGCAGCTTTCTATGAAGACCAGTTACAGATTCATGCAAGTCTTACAAAGCTGTCTCCGGTTCGTCTGGAATTCTCTTATAAGGTTACAAGAGATGGGGACCTGATCGCTACTGGAAAAACAACGCATGGTATGGTGACAAAAGATTTAAAACCGATCAACGTAAAAAAAGAACATCCGGAAATTTACCGAATGTTCGAAAATGCTTTGGATTAAAGATAACTTAACTGCTCAATTAGAATTAACCGCATTAGTTGATGCGGGAATGTCATTCTACTGAAACTTAATTTTAATTTTCCTTTGGATACAACCTTTGGTGATAATCCGAGGGAACCACCAATAATAAATGTAATATTGTTTATGGACTCCTTGTTCCACTGATCCCATTTCTTCTGGAATTGTTCGGTGGAGTAAGGAGTTCCTTCTATACAGAGAGGAATTACGAAAGATCCTTCTGGAATCTTATCAAGAATTCTTTGACCTTCAATTTCTTTAATCTTTGACTCCTCTTTGTCACTGGCATTATCTGGAGTTTTCTCATCAGGGAGTTCTATGATCTCAAAATTATATTTTTTACGGATGATCTTTGTGTAATGATCGATCAGTTCTCTTAAATATGTTTCTTTGATTTTTCCGACACAGATCATTTGGATTTTCATGTGTTTCGATACCTTTCTTTATAACTTAATCAGCAATTCCCAATAGCCTTTGTGACTGCTGCCAATTCGTCTAATTGCCTCTTGTTTTTTCATCTTATTTAAATAATATTTTACTCTATCCACTGTCCATCCTAATTCCATTGCTATTTCTTTCTGACTTAATGCTGGATTATTTTGAATCACTTGTAAAATTTCGTGATCATTTTTAGTTAATTTTATCGTAGTTTGGGTAGTAATTTGGGTAGTAGTTTGGGTAGTAGTTTGGGTAGTTTTTGATTTTTCTTCTCTTCGATACATATTCACTCTAAAATCACCATCAAAATCAATTAATTCTGGTTTTTTTAGACCATATTCTTTACATTCCCTAAGAATTCTTGGTATTCCGGTTCCCCATTTTTCGATAATTTTCATATACGCAAAT
>OLRJ01000145.1_pt1 | contig 71565 bp, 66 predicted proteins | sample 1672741 | NCBI WGS metagenome assembly OLRJ01 (sample SAMEA3136719, study PRJEB25190) | human gut metagenome | biome: human gut; feature: human-associated habitat; material: faeces | place: Austria | collected 2013 | reverse complement strand
TTGGGTGGGCAGCGATGCGTTCCGCCTGCTCGGGGGAAACATCCTTAAAGGTGCCGTGTGCATAGCCGCCTACCTGCCGAAACTGGTAGGTTTCATAGCTGGCATTCAGCGACAGGATAATGGTGAACAAAGATGTAAACAGCAAGGTGGTTAATGCAATGGCAAAAATAGCAATCAGATTGCGTCGTCTGTTGGCATAAAGCGTTTTCAAACTGAGCTGTCGGATGCATTTTCGATTTTGAACTTTCATCACAGTCACCCCCTTAGTGAACCGTGACAATGCGACCATCTTCAATGCGGATGATTCGATCAGCCAGTTGGGCAATTTCCTCATTGTGGGTAATCATCACAATGGTCTGCGCAAATTTTTGACTACTTACCTTTAGTAGGCTCAGAACATCTTGGCTGGTTTTGCTGTCCAGATTGCCGGTTGGCTCGTCGGCCAGAATAATGGCAGGCGCCGCTGCCAGCGCACGGGCAATGGCTACCCGTTGCTGTTGACCGCCGGAGAGCTGATTGGGTAGTGCATCCAGCCGTTCAGTCAGTCCAAGTGTCTGCACGATTTGCTGCACAAAATCTGTGTTTACCTTGCCACCGTCCAGTTCAATAGGCAGAATAATATTTTCATACACATTCAGTACCGGAACAAGATTGTAGGATTGGAAGACAAAGCCGATTTTTCTGCGGCGGAAAATAGTCAAGGCTTCATCCTTTAAGGCGAAAATATCTTGACCATCAACTGTAACCGTACCACTTGTCGGACGATCCAATCCACCAAGCATGTGCAGTAGTGTAGATTTTCCGGAACCGGATGTTCCGACAATCGCAACAAACTCGCCTTTTTCTACAGTCAAATCAATACCATCCAGTGCTTGAACGGCACGATTGCCGGCGCCATACACCTTTTTTAGGTCTTTTGCTTGTAAAATTTCCATAAACGAGCACCTCCATGAAAAAATCTGTATGTATATAAAGAAGGGATTTCTTATTACATACAGATTATCGCATAGGATTCTTTCCACATTCTTTCTGTCGGGCAATGAATTCTAACAGTCTTGAAAGAATTTATCTTAAAGTGGTAGAAATACGGAAAAAGTACTGCCTTTTCCGGGCGCGGAGGTCACTTTGATATAGCCCCCTTCGCCGGATATAATCTGTCTGGAAAGGTATAAACCAATGCCAACGCCTTCCTGTTCATGAACCGTTTTTGCTCGATAAAAGCGGGTAAATATCTTTGCCTGTTCACTTTCCGAGATGCCCGGGCCACTATCCGATATATCAATTCTTGCAAACATTTCATAGCTTACAGCGGAAAGTGTAATAGTGCCATGTGTTGTATATTTGATAGCGTTGTCTACGATGTTAGACAGCGCTTCGGCTGTCCATTTGGCGTCAAAGGTTGCGAAGCCATCGGTATCAAGGCGCTGAAGCGACAAGCCCTTTTCAGTAGCTTTGGCAGTATATTGCTCTATCAAACCTTCAAGCAGTGGTTGCAATGCCGCACGTTGCGGGAAGAGGGAAATAATACCATTTTCCAGTCTGGATAACTTAACGAGTGAATCAATCAGAAAACGCAGTTTTTCCGCCTGATTGTGTAATGCATCCACACTTGCCGTTGCCGATGCCGGAAGATTTTCTTCTTGTAAAAGCTCACTGTATAACAACAAATTAGCAATCGGCGTTTTTGTCTGGTGGGAGATGTCTGCAATCAAGGATTGAATGCTGTCTTTTTCTTGAGCGACATTTCGAGCGGCGGTTTCTGTTGCTGAAAGATAGTGCGCAAACCTCGTTTCCAATGCAGATAGCTTGCTTTCATCAAAAGTGGTTTCAGAAAATGAGCCATTTATTGCGGCATCCAACATCTTTTCTATTTTGTCCATCGTTTTTCTGACTGCTCTTCGATTCAAGACAACAATAAGTGCCGTGCCCAGAAGACACAGTAGGATAATCACAATGCCTGTTTCAATCATCTTTTTTCACCCAGCTATAGCCAACGCCGTAAACCGTTTTGATGTACTCCTGCGCGCTGAGCTTATCCCGCAGACGTTTAATGGTAACAGACAGCGCATTTTCGTCCACATATTCTGCGCCGTCTGTCCAGATTCGGTCAATAAGATGGCCACGTGTCATGGTTTGACCACGGTTTTCGATGAGTAGACGCAGCAACTTTTGCTCTGTTTTACTCAGCGTCACAGCAGAATCTCCTACAAAAAAGGTCATGGCTTCAAAGTCAAAGTGAAAAGAATCGATATGAATTGGCGCTTGATAAGGTGTTGACACGTGCTTTCGCAGCTGGGTATTGACCCGTGCACGTAAAACCGAAAGGGAGAAGGGCTTGGTTATGTAGTCATCGGCACCGCGTTCCAATCCATCTACAATATCCATATCGGTGTCGTTGGCCGTTAGCAAAATGACCGGAAGATAGGGCGTGCGTTCTTTCACTTCTTTCAGCAAGTCCAGCCCACTGCCGTCCGGCAGATTGATATCTAACAGAATCAGAGATACATGGCTGCAAAGAAGCTGTTCCTTCGCCATTTTTAGATTTTGACAGGAAACAATCTGTCGATTATCGGCTTTCAATGCCTTACACAGCCCTTGATTTAAGTCCGGATCGTCTTCAACAATCAATAGTTGTTCCATATAGTGATACTCCTTGTTATTTAAAAATAATGGTTGTGTTATTTGCGGCTTTGGCGCTACGTGCCACTCCATAAGAAAGAATGGTGATGGTGCGCGGCGCCGGCTTGGCATTACTGTCCCGTCCGCTTTCTACTTTTCTCATTATACTATGTCAAAGTAAAGAAATTTACAATCACTGAAAGGAGGTTGGATAGGAGTACACTTTTTTGTTGACAAGGCCAACATGGGTGCATATAATGTGCTTGTACAATAAGTACACTTGAAAGGGGTGGGATTGTCGGTGGATATTATCATTAGTAACAATGCGAATAAACCGATTTATGAACAGATTACATCGCAAATCAAGGCAATGATTATGAGCGGAGAATTGCAAGCGGGGGATGCCATTCCTTCCATGCGTGCGTTGGCGAAGTCTATTCATGTGAGTGTTATCACGGTGCAAAAGGCTTATGAAGAATTACAACGCGATGGCTTTATTGAAACAACAGTCGGTCGTGGAAGCTTTGTATCGGCGCAAAACAAGAAATTTTATCAGGAAGCGCAGCAGCGTATCGCCGAAGAGCATCTAAAGATAGCCGCGGATATTGGGCGCATTAATAATATTTCGTTGGAATCCTTGATAGAGGTGTTAAAGCTCTTTTACACGGAGGTTGAATAAGATGGAAGCGTTAATAGTCGAGTCTGTGACCAAAACCTATGAGGGGTCAGACTTTTATTTGGATCATGTATCGTTTTCTGTACCGGAGGGAACTATTATGGGCTTTGTCGGTGAAAACGGTGCGGGAAAGACCACCACGATGGGGTGTATTCTCAATACCCTGCAATATGACAGCGGAAGCATTGAGGTCTTGGGGCAAACAATGAGTGATGCCAATATTGCCTTACGAGAAGAGATTGGCGTGGTCTATGATGGCAATAATTTTCCCGAGCATTTTACGGTTGCACAATTGGAGCGAGTCATGCAGGATGTGTATCGCCGTTGGGACAATGCGTTGTTTCAGCGACTCATAGAGCAATTTCATTTGGACAAGACGAAGAAAATCGGCACCTATTCTCGTGGGATGACCATGAAGCTGGCCATTGCGGTGGCATTGGCGCATCATCCGCGATTATTGATTTTGGATGAAGCAACGAGTGGATTGGACCCTGTGGTACGAGAGGAAATTTTGGATTTATTTCTGGATTTTGTGGGGGACGAAAAACATGCTATTTTGTTGTCCTCCCATATTACAAGTGATTTGGCGCGCATTGCAGATTATATGACCTTTATTCACAATGGGAAAATTATTTTGACAGAGCGCAAGGACAGTCTGTTGTATCAATATGGCATTCTTCGTTGTCGCAAGGGCCAAGTTGCTGAGATTGATCCGGAGGATGTGCTGGCAATGCGTCCGCAGGACTATCAAACGAGCATTCTGGTGAAGGATCGCGCCTTGGCTGAAAAGAAATATCCGCATGTGGTCATTGACGCACCGTCCATTGATGAAATCATGCTGCTTTTGGTAAAGGGGGAAGCACGATGATTGGATTACTGAGAAACGATGTATTTGGCGTTATTGACAACCTTAAGGTGTATGCTTTGCTGATTGCGGTGTTTGGAGTGGGATGCATTGTGTCAGGAGGCGTTACGGTGCTGAATTTGTTTTGTATTTTGACGCCTGCGGTGTTGTCCGCCGTATCGATTTCAAGCTTGCGCTTGGAAAGTAACAGTCGCTGGCCAAAGTATAAGCTGACGCTGCCGATTCGACGTAGTGCTATTGTTAAGGGACATTATGTGAATCACTTGCTATGGAGTGTTGTTGGGACAGTTGTTGTTAGTGTGGTGATGGCAGTGTCGGTGTTGGTGCATGGCAATCAATATTTTTACTATGGGTGGCGTGACGCACTCACCCTGATTGTGATTGGTTTCATTTTAGCGGTATTAATCGGTGCGTTGGTCTATCCCCTGTATTATTATTTTGGCGCAATGCATGCAGAGCTGATTCTTTTGGGGAGCACGCTCGGAGCGGTGGCGATTGTGCGGGGCTTGAGTTTAGAGATAAACCTTCTTTTGGGCGAAGCACAGATTTCGACAGTTACGTATGTCAATAGTGTTGGAATTATCTTGGTAGCTGCATGTATGGGCTATATACTTTCATGTTTTGTGACTTGTCGTATTTTTGCGAGCAAGGAATATTAATTTTTGGGGCACATCGGTCATAATCGATGTGCCTTTTTTGCCGGGTGGTGCTTGGTATTCGAAGGTGTTGTGTTCAAATCTCAATAGAATCTTCAAAAATATGTAAGTCCTCGTTATCAATTTTTTGGCATATTTTTGGTATAATAGAATCAGGTTGAAAGGAGACTGACAAATGGATTTTAATGAAATCAGCGATGCTGAATTAAATAATATTGATCAATGGGTGCAGACCTCTATGCACAACGATGCTGCACATGGAGATATTCTCATGCGTATGCCACGATTGTCCGATGCGGCAGCGACGGCCATCTATGACCATACAAAGCAGGTCGCCGGGGCATTGGTGGATTATCGTGAATTAATGATGATGTACACCTGTGCCATGAAGGAAATTCAAACAAAGTTTGAGGTGCTCAATTCGGAGTTCAATGTGCGCTACAGTCGCAATCCAATTAATTCAATGAGCACGCGCTTAAAACGTACGGTAAGCATTGTCGAAAAGCTCTCACGCAAGGGGCAAGCCTTCACACCGGAAAACGTGGAACGCTATCTGGGTGATGTGGCCGGCGTACGTGTGATTTGCTCCTATGTGGATGATATCTATAAAATTGCCGATTCTTTTGTTCAGCAGGATGATATCACCTTAATTGAGCGCAAGGACTATATTGCCAATCCAAAGCCAAACGGTTATCGCAGCTTGCATTTGATTGTCAAGGTACCGGTGTTCTTTGCAGACCAAAAGCGAGAAATGAAGGTCGAAGTGCAGCTTCGTACCATTGCCATGGATTTTTGGGCGAGTCTTGAGCATCAGCTTAAATACAAAAAAGAAATCCCACGTCAGGATGAAATTGTGACAGAACTTAAAGGCTGTGCTGATGCCATCACTGCAGTGGAAAATCATATGCTTTCGATTCGCAAAGAAATCGAAGAATGTGGCGACGAACCAACAGAGGAGGATATCCTATTAGAAAAATTGAGCCGTTTTGATATTCGTATTGATTAACGAAAAAACAGTCCGATGCACATCGCATCGGACTGTTTTGCTTTTGTACGAAAAAATCCCTCACGCTATGGCGTGAGGGATTGGGTGCATTAATCCATGCAACGACTGTAGCGATGAAGAATGGCGGCAACCTGAGCGCGGGTGGCACTGCCTTGCGGCATGAGCACGCCATCGCTAACACCGCCGATAAGGCTGGAGCCAACGGCCCATTCAACCGGTCCCTTGGCCCAAGCATGAACATCATTTGCATCATAGAAGGTGTTCAAGTCGCCTGTTCTAGCAGTATCGTATTTTTTGTAAGTGGAGTAGTTGTAGAGGAAGGCGGCCAATTGCTCACGGGTGATAGGATCGTTTGGCCCGAAAAATTCAGCACTGTAGCCGCTGACGATGTTATTCTTGCGAGCCCAGTACACGGCATCGGCATAGTAGGCGTTTTTATCAACATCGGCAAATGGATAGCCCAAATTTTCACCGCTTATATCAGGACTTCCTTCCATGCGGTAGAGGATGGTTACAATCATGCCACGGGTGGTTGCCATGAATGGTGCAAAGGTATTTGGCGCAGTGCCACCGATAAGTCCATTAGCATAAGCGTATTGGACATCGTCATAGAACCACTGGCTTTCGTTGACATCATAAAAAGGATTGGTAGCAACAGTGGTGTCCTTTTTCCATTGTGCAATAAGGGTGGTGTCGGCTTTGAACACCGTTGTTTTGTCAACGGTGGTGCCGTTTTTGTCTTGCCAGCCGGCAAAGGTATAGCCTTTGCGAGTTGGTGTAGGCAGCTTGGTGAGCTTGCCGTCAACAGTTGCTTGGGTACTTGATGCGACACGACCGCCGTTGGCGTCAAAGGTAATGGTAAAAGCACCGCTTGGCGTGTTTGTTCCTTGGCTTGTTTTAAGGGTAAAGATAACAACCTGACCGTTGCCGCAGTCATAGGAATAGCTTACTTGCGTGACATTTTCATTGGCGGTTAGGGTGGTGGCATCTACGGTTGCACCGTCCCAAGCAAAGGCTTTTTGCGGGTCGAAATCGCCCGGAAGATGGCTAAAATCAAAGGTGCGGTCTTTGTTGAGTGTAATATCGTAGCTGTTATTGTTGCAGACCAGCTCAGTGAGGGCGGTGTTGGCACTCAAGTCAAGACTCGATAAGGTATTGCTAGAGGCATCCAAGGAAGCCAGCTTCGTGTTTTTTGCTAAATCCAAGGTGGACAGCTGGTTGCCGGCACAGTTGAGGCGTTCGAGGGCAGTATTTTTTTCCAGATTTAAGGTGTTTAGCTGGTTATTGGCGCAGGAGAGGGTTTTGAGGTTTCCGAAGAAGCCAATCCCCTTCAAGCTTTTAATACCTTGCGCATCAAGCTCGAGATCGGTTACAGCATTCACTTCATGCTGAGAGAGGATACCGTTTTGGTCGGTATCAATGGTGGTTGATACGATGGTTCGGAAAGCATCATCCGGAAAATTTTTTTCTCCGATATGAATGCCCATCAAACCGGTGTTGCCGCTGTCGGCAAAGGCAGGCACCGCAAAGCTCATTCCCATCGTAAGAAGCAAGAGCCCGGCGCAGTATTTTTTGAGATGTTTCATAGTAACTCCTTCTTTAACATTGCTTCGTCACGTATATGTCATTTTGTAAACACATTCATCTTAAAGGGTATTTCAAGGCTTTTCAAGGTATTCTGAAATTCTTAACGACATCCCATTAATTGAGTCATTTTCTTGTCATTTTATTGACAAGATTAAAAAAAGAAACAACGAAACGGTAATTATTTAGCAAGAAGGGCGACAATAACATCGTTGTTGTTATTTTTTTGTTGGGAGGTGCACCGTTGTTAGAAGAACGCTGGTGAGGACGAGAAGTGCCCCACAGGTTGCTTGAAGGGAAAGCACCTCGTGCAAAAAGAGAAAGCCGAAGATTGCCCCAAAAACAGGCTCTAAGGAGAAAATCAAGGCAGTGTTTTCCGGTGTGGTGTAGCTTTGTGCAAAAGGCTGGGTCACAAAGGCGAAGGCACCGCAGATGAGCGCAAGGGCTAAAATGGCGAGCCATTCGTTGCGACCGGTTGGCATGACCGGATGGGTAAAGAGGAGCGTTGTAATCCAGCCCCAGGCAGTCATTACCACCATTTGAACAATGCCCAATAGAATCGCGTCCTCTTTGCGCGTCATGCCGTCAGTCATGATGATGTGCGCTGCATAAAGGAACGCACTGATGATGCAAAGGGTAGCACCGGCGGAAAGCACCAGTGTGCCCTTCAGTGAAAGCAGAGCAATACCGATGGTGGTGCCGATGGTGCCGAAAATGATTTTCTTTTCCGGTAAGCGACGCTTACGAATTGCTTGAGCCACCGGAACAATGACAATGGCAGAGCTCGTTAGAAAGCTTGCGGTCGAAGCCTCGGTGGTGTTCATCCCATAGATGATGGCGGTACTGCATAGATACATCACAGAGCCTAAAATAAAGCCATAGCAGAGCGCGCGCTTGGTCAGACGTCCAAGACGATGCCGGAAAATGGTAATGCAGACCACAGAAGCAAGTGTAAAGCGCAGTGCCAATACTTCAAAAGGCGGAAGTGCGGCGGCACCGATTTTTAAGAGCACATAAGAAAGCCCCCAAGCCATGGTGATGAGAAATAAGAGCACATTGGCCATAGAGCGTGACATTCCGACACGATGCACGCGACGTGCTAAAAAAGACATGATGAGAAACTCCTTTTTATAACAAATTTTATGATTGGCGTGGTTTCTTTTGTACAGAAGAAAGCAATACACTCATAAGCACAAGCAGCGCGCCAAGGGTATCTTGCAATGTAAAACGGTCGCCCATTAAAAGGACGGAGAATATTGCACCAAATACCGGCTCCATGGCAAAGATGAGTGCGGTAAATTCAGCACTGGCGAAGCGTTGTGCCACCGGCTGACTGACAAAGACAAAGACGCCGTTAACGAAGGCAAGCACAAGAACGGTGGTCCACGGCACTACCCCCTTGGGAATGAGCGGGGTATTAAAGACAAGCATACAGACAATCCCCAAGAGAGCCATGACAACCTGCTGCAGAACACCGATTAAAATGGCATCCTCCTTGCGTGCCATGGCACCGGTAAAGAGAATGTGCAAAGCATAAGCAATGGCGCTGGCAATACAAAGCACAGCCCCTGTTGAAAAGGTGAGCCCGTTTTCCAGCGAAAGCAACGCAATCCCCACTGTGGTACCAATCGTGCCGAGGATGATGCGCTTATCGGGCAGGCGATGGGTCCACAATGCCAAAAGCAACGGGACAAAGACAATCTTTGTACTGGCAATAAAAGTCGCAGTAGACGCATCGGTTGTTTGTACACCGTAAACCATGGTGGTGCTGCCGATAAACATCGTGATGCCTAGGATGGTGCCATAAAGAATGGCACGTGCATTGATATGGACAAGGCTCTTGCGAAAAATTGCTACACAAATCAGCGAGGCAATGGTAAAACGCAGTGCAATGAGTTCAAAAGGAGGAATGGTTTGTGCACCGATTTTGATGACAACATAGGATAGCCCCCAAGCCATGGTGTTGAAGATGAGTAAAATTGTTGCCGCTTGTGGGGATAAGCCAACCCGCCGAATACGTTCCTGTAGCATGGGCACCCTTCTTTCTTAGATGATTACTTTCAGTATAGCAAATACAATAGAAGCTGTAGAGGCTACAAAATGATGATTTTTGGCGATTTCTTTCATATATTTATTGTGAGCGAAAAATAATGATTATAGGCAAAAAGTGTAGTTTGCAATGAAAGCTGACAGCGGTATAATAAATCAACGAAAGGGAGGCATGCTTTATGAGCGAAGAGATTAATCGTGGACAGATTATAGTTCGCACCAGTCTTATTGGCATAGCGGCCAATGTGGTGCTGGTGATTTTCAAGGCATTGGTAGGGCTGGCGGCCAATTCCATTGCTATTATTTTAGATGCAGTCAATAACCTCACTGACGTTCTTTCCAGCGTGATTACCATTGTTGGTACACGCCTTGCAAATCGAGAGCCGGACAAGGATCACCCGATTGGACACGGTCGCTGGGAATATATTACAACGATGGTGGTTGCCGTTATTATTTTATACGCCGGTGTTGCGGCATTGGTGGAGTCTGTAAAAAAGATTATTCATCCGGTAGCGGTTAACTATTCAACAGTGACCCTTGTGGTGCTCATCGCTGCAATAGCTGTAAAGCTGGTATTGGGTGTGTATGTGTCGAAGCAAGGCAAGCGTGTGCGTTCCGGTGCCCTTGAAGGCTCCGGCTTGGATGCGCTTTATGATGCAGTGATTTCTACCTCCGTATTGATAGCGGCACTTATTTACGTGCTGACCGGTTGGAGCATTGAAGCTTGGATTGGTGTGGCCATTGCGGGCTTTATTATCAAGGCCGGGATTGAAATGATTATGGGCGCCGTCAATGCGGTGCTTGGCGCACGTGTCAACAGTAACCTCTCAAAGGCAATAAAAAGAACCGTTACCGCAGAACCGGGGGTTATGGGTGCGTATGATTTATTCCTTAACGACTACGGTCCCGAAAAATATTTTGGCTCTGTGCATGTAGAAGTGGATGAAAATATGACGGCTGCCGAGATTGACGTGATGACGCACCATATCAAAGAACGTGTGATGAAGCGCCACGGTGTCACGATTACAACAGTTGGTATTTATGCTTACAACACCACCAACAAAGATGCGATTGCGAAACGTGAGGAAGTACGTGCTTTGGTGATGGCTCATGAAGGCGTTCTGCAGATGCACGGATTTTATGCCAACGAAGCGGATCAGGTGATGCACTTTGACGTTATTATCTCCTTTAGTGTCGAAGACCGTGAAGCGTTGCATGCACATATTATTGAAGATGTCAAACGCCGTTATCCGGGCTGGGCGATTACCACCAATCTGGATGTGGATTTGAGTGACTAGGGAGGCTCTTATGGACGGGCAACATTGGAATGTGGACGGCTGGCAATGTCACCTATACGAAGCAGAAGGCACCAAGCCATTGGTGGTGATGCCGTATCTGCAAGGGGATGGGCAAGCCTTAAAGGCTGCCTGCGCTGCGCTTAAAGTGCCGGCGTTTCATTTATTGATATTGAATCACGCTGATTGGAATGATTGTTATTCGCCGTGGGTGATGCCGTCACCCTTTGAGCAAGGCGTGCTTTTCAAGGGGGCAGGTGCGGAAACCTTGGCGTCTTTAGTCGAAAGTGTCTTGCCGTCAGCAGAAGCACATTTGCAAGCAAATGTGAATGAACGCGCACTTGTGGGATATTCAATGGCGGGGCTGTTTGCCCTCTATGGCGTGATGGCAAGTGATGCCTTTACAATGGGTGCATCGGTTTCAGGCTCACTGTGGGCGCCGGGGCTAGAAGATTTTCTCCGCGCGCAGCTTCCAAAGCATAGTCCCGGTCGGTTTTATTTTTCTCTCGGAAACAAAGAGCGCAAGACGCGAAATCCACTGCTGGTACCGCTTGCGACACAAACTACAGAAGCCGAGCGATTGCTTCGAGAGGCTGGCGTACAAACCACCTACGAAATTAATCCGGGTAATCATTTTACCGAGCCCGATGAACGTGTCGCACGCGCTATTCGATGGCTTTTGATGCCAAGCTGATTGCATGCAAAAAGGCAGCCTTTGTGGGGCTGCCTTTTTCGATTTTAGTAGAGCTCTTTGTAAATTTTGTAAATTCGATCCCGGTCAAATGGAACGAAGTTATTAACGAGCAAGCGTTGTTGCTTTTCAAATACAGAATCGGCAAATTCGGCAATTTGTGCTTCGCTCATGCCATATTCATGGAGTGGCTTCTTTTGAACGAGGTGGTTCAAAAGGTCTTCAATTTTGTCATAAACCTCGGTGACATCGCATTCGAGAATCGCGGCAATGCGTTGGTTAAGCACAGCAATTTCGCCATCCTGCTTGATTTCCATGTAATTGCGCATAACACCGGTAAACATGGCATAGTTGGATTCACCGTGTGGCACGTGGAAGGTACCGCCGAGTGGGTAGCTGAGTGCGTGAACAGCTGCACAACCGGCATTAGAGAAGGCAACCCCGGCATAAGTGGATGCAAAGAGGAAGTCTTCCAGAATTGGCTTGCGTGCTTCAGGCCCTTCGGCAACCACCTTCTTGAAGCCCTTCAAGATAAGGTCGATGGCTTCGTAGCTAAGAAGCTTGGAAATTGGGGTCGCTTTTGGAGAAAGCGCACTTTCTACAGCGTGAATCAAAGCGTCGATGGCGCTGGTTGCAAATGGCTCCATTGGCAAGCTTTGCAAAAGCTCCGGAATAAGCACGGCATGGTCAGGGAACATCCCCGGGTTGCCATAGCCTGCTTTGGTGCCGCGGCTAACAAGCGCCAAAGCAGCAACACTGGTCACTTCGCTGCCGGTCCCACAGGTGGTAGGAACGAGAATCAAATCGCGGACCTTCTTTGGAGAACGGGTGCCGTCAAAGAGATCCAATACAGGACATGGTTGGTCAAAAACAAAGAACTTTGCCACGTCAAGGGCTGAGCCGCCACCGACAGAGATGATGCGCTTGTAGTCTTTGGTGATGTCTTTGTTAATGGCTTCAATGAGTTCATCGGTAGGTTCACCTTGACCATAATCCTTTGGATGGATGACATCGCATTGGAGGTTGAGGTCTTTGAAGTAATCGTCATAGAAATGACGGTTGGTAAACAAAAGGTCACCTTCACCGATGGCAAACGCGTTAACAAATTCTTTAACACTGTCTAACTGGTGAAGGGTTGGTTTCATTAAAAATTGGCTCATGGGAGCGCCTCCTTCGTTGGCATTTGTTAGTTCAAGTATAAATCTTTTACAGAGGGTGGGCAAGATGTTACCGAATTCTTGTGCATAGGCTTGATTCTGTCAAAAAACTTGGCTATCATACGGTTATTACAGGGAGGTGGCATGATGTATTACTTTATTGTGAATGAATCCAGTGGCCGTGGTGCTGCACGCAAAGCATGGCTTGAAATGAAACGGGAAATGTCGGCGGCAGGCGTGCCGTTTGCGGCGTGGACAACCCGTTGTGCAGGAGATGCCACCGCCTTGGCGCGCGCTGCGAGTGTACTTCCGGAAAAGGAAGTGAAGTTGATTGTTGTTGGCGGCGATGGAACCATCAACGAAGTAATAAACGGTATTACGGATTTTGAGCGCGTAGCACTGGGAATTGTGCCAATGGGTTCGGGCAATGATTTTGTCCGTGGTGTGGGCTTGGCGCGTTCGCCACGTGAGGCAATGAAGATTATTTATCATGCCAAGACATGCCGCTTGATCGATGTGGGAGAAGTGCGTGTGGACGGGCATGCGCCACGGCGCTTTGGCATTAGTGCCGGTGTCGGACTGGATGCACGTGTTTGCTACGAAGTAGAAGGCTCCAGACATAAAACTTGGCTCAATCGGTTCGGTTTGGGCAATCTTTCTTACGGCTTGCAAACCCTTTCTGTTGTGGCAAATATGAAGCGGGCTTCGGGGGATGTACGTTTTGTTACGCCATCGGGCATTGAATCATGCCGTGTGGAAGAGCTGCTGTTTTTATCGGCGATGAATTGTCCGCGTGAAGGCGGTGGGGTGCCGATTGCACCAACAGCACAGGTCAATGACGGTCTGTTTACCGCCTGCATGGTGGATGGGCTTTCTCGACATGAGGCATTTATGTGCTTACCGCTTGTGGCGGTGGGCAAGCACACCCGTGTACCCGGTGTAACATATCTTAATGCTTCACATATTGAGATGTCCTTGGATACACCACTTATTGTCCATGCAGACGGTGAGGTGCTGGGGTGTGGGCATGACATTGTATTTGATATAAAACCAAAGGCCTTGCGCCTCTTGGCATAAATAAAAACGACGCTCCGGGGAAAGGAGCGTCGTTTTTATTTGGGAGATGACGAATCAAATGGTCGTATACCATAAAGCGGACCGCACGTTAGGGGAGCGTAAAGTATCGGTATGCATTGTCAAAAAAGAGCCGGCGTCATCCCAACCGGAGAAGTAATTCCGTAGAGGTGGGTCAACCTAGGAACAATGGTAGTGTACCCTAGCGGTGTAAAATGTAAAAGTGCAGGAGAGTTAAATCACTGTAAAGTGGTCAAAAAAGCTGTAACTTATTTCACAATCAAATGCTGAAAAGGGCGTGGTTGATAGGAAAACGGCAATGTCTTGACACTAAAGTTGACATATAACTTGACATTGGTCAAGACCACAGTGTATGATGGAGAAAATTTAGTCGAAAGAAAGTGGAGAGTGTAATGACAAAGCAGTATGATGTAGTGATTGTAGGGACAGGCGCCGCAGGCTTGTTTTGCGCATTGAGTTTTCCGACTGACCGTAACATTTGTGTGATTACCAAGGAAAATGCGGATGAGTCCAATTCGTTTTTGGCACAGGGCGGTATTTGCGTGCTCAGAGGTGAAGAAGACTACGCAGAGTATTTTGAAGATACGATGCGTGCCGGTCACTACGAAAACAGCGAAGATGCCGTTGAAATCATGATTCGTTCTTCCAATCAGATTGTGCGCTCTTTGATTCAATTGGGGGTAGACTTTGACTGTGACGCAGACGGGGCATTGAACTTCACAAAAGAAGGTGCACATTCTCAACCGCGTATTTTATTTCATCAAGATATTACCGGCAAGGAAATCACCTCAACCCTCTTAAAGCGTGCGCAAGAACGCGACAATATCACCATTATGGAACACACCATGATGATCGATATCTTAGAAAACGATGGCGTGTGCGGCGGAATTGTCGTTGTTGAACAAGGTGGAGAACCATACCCAATCATCGCAGACAATGTTGTGCTTGCATGTGGTGGAATCGGCGGTCTTTTTGAAAACTCCACCAACTTCCCACACATCACCGGCGACGCTTTGGCGATTGCCTTGGAACACGGTGTGGAAGTAGCACATTTGGATTATGTACAAATCCATCCAACCACGTTGTACTCTAAAAAACCGGGGCGTCGTTTCCTCATCTCTGAATCCGTGCGCGGTGAAGGGGCGATTCTTCTTGATAAAAACGGTGAACGCTTTACAGAAGAATTGCAGCCACGCGATTTGCTCAGCAAGGCGATTCGCAAGCAAATGGAAATTGATGGCACCGATTATGTACTCGAAGATTTGCGCCCAATTGGCAAGGAAGAAATCCTCGAGCATTTCCCTAATATTTACGAACATTGCTTAGAAGAAGGCTACAATGTGCTTGAAGAACCGATTCCGGTCGTTCCGGCACAACACTATCATATGGGTGGCATTGCCGTTAATATGGCAAGCCAAACCAATTTGGAAGGGCTCTATGCCGTTGGTGAAGCCAGCTGCAACGGGGTTCACGGAAGAAACCGATTAGCGAGCAACTCCTTACTGGAATCATTGGTATTCGCACAACGTGCTGCCGATGACATCCTCTTTGGAAGCCGTCATTCAGGCTGCACTGATTGCATTACCGATATGAAAGCCTACAGTGACCTTGATGCGATGGTAAAACGTTATCGCTCTGTGGTGCTTGAAGCGCTCGAAAACTAAAAAAGTGTGGACTTTTCTATAAAAGAAAGGATAGGGAATAACTGTGAACGAAATCACAATGAAGTTAAATGTCGATAAATTGATTATGATGGCGTTGCAAGAAGACATTACCAGCGAAGACGTGTCTGCCAATGCTGTGATGCCACAACCACAGCAAGGTATGGTAGATTTGATTTGCAAACAGGATGGGATTATTTGTGGCTTGCCGATTTTTGAACGCGTGTTCAAGCTTTTGGACCCACAAACGCACGTGGAATTTTTTGTAAAAGACGGCGATGCGGTAAAGAAGGGTCAAAAGATGGCAGTGCTTACCGGGGACATGCGTGTGCTTCTTAGCGGCGAACGTGTGGCACTTAACTATTTGCAACGCATGAGTGGGATTGCAAGCTATACCCATGAAGTGGCAGCACTCTTGGAAGGCAGCAATACGACCTTGTTGGATACCAGAAAAACCACTCCAAACTGCCGTATTTTTGAAAAATATGCAGTGCGTGTAGGTGGCGGCACCAACCATCGTTACAATTTGTCCGACGGTGTCATGCTTAAGGATAACCATATTGGCGCTGTAGGGAGCATTACCAAGGCTGTTGAAATGGCCAAGGCATATGCACCGTTCGTGCGTAAAATTGAAGTAGAAACCGAAACCATTGAGCAGGTACGCGAAGCGGTGGAAGCCGGCGCGGATATCATTATGCTCGACAATATGAGCCATGAACAAATGGCAGAAGCAGTAAAGCTCATCGATGGCCGCGCTGAAACAGAATGCTCCGGCAATGTGACTAAGGAAAATATTGCCAAAGTCACCGAAATCGGTGTAGATTATGTATCCAGTGGCGCCCTTACGCATTCTGCGCCAATTATGGATATTTCCATGAAAAATATGCATGCAATCTAAGACGATGGAAAGGAGCGCAAGGTGAATAATATAGAGCGAAGAAAAGAAATTCTGGACATCCTGCGTAAGTCCGCTTCACCGGTACCGGCAAAACAGCTTGCTGCACGTTTCGATGTGAGTCGTCAAGTGATTGTGCAAGATTTGGCAGTGATTCGTGCCTCGACGTCGGGGATTTTGTCGACCAACCGCGGGTATTTGATGGAAAATGACGTGATTTATACACGTGAATTTAAGGTGCGACACGATGAACCCGAAATTGAAAGAGAGCTTAATCTCATTGTGGATTGTGGCGGCTGCGTGAAAAATATCAGCATTAGCCACCGTGCCTATGGGCGTGTGCGTGCGGAAATGGATATTCGCTCCCGTCAGGATGTGCAAGAGTTTGTAGGACGTATGGTAAACAGCAAATCAAGCTTGCTTGCCAATGCCACCAGTGGCTATCATTACCACTTGGTAGAAGCGGACAGTGAAGCACGATTGGATTTGATTGAAGAAAAATTGCGCGAAGTAGGATTTTTGCAAGAGCTGCTTCCGTGGGAAGTTGCGGAAAAATAGAGAAGGAGGCAGTTTGATGACTGTACAAGAAATTCAGGCGGAAATCCTGAAATTGAAAAAAGAAAAAGACGTATGTATCCTTGCCCATGCTTATCAAGGACAAGAAATTTTAGAAGTGGCAGACTATGTAGGGGACTCCTACGGTCTGAGCGTGCAAGCGTCCAAGGACCCACGCAACAATGTTATTATGTGTGGTGTGCGTTTTATGGTTGAAACCTGCAAAGTCCTCAGCCCTGAAAAGCACGTATGGATGCCAAATGCGCAAGCCGGTTGTCCGATGGCGGAACAGCTCAGCCTTGATGCGCTCAAGAAGCTCAAAGCAGAACATCCAGATCACGCAGTGGTTGCATATATCAATACCACCTCTGAACTCAAAACCGAATGTGATGTATGTGTGACCTCTTCTTCTGCACTCAAGATTTGCCAAGGCTTGGATGCAGATAAGATTCTCTTTATCCCGGACCCTAACTTGGGGACCTTTGTGTCACACAAAATTCCTGAAAAGGAATTCGTGGTGTATAACGGCGGTTGCCCATGGCACTTCTCCGTGACCGAAGAAGATTTGGCAAAGGCAAAGGCAGACCATCCGGACGCATTGGTGTTGGTGCACCCTGAATGTCGCCCACAGGTGAGTGAGCAAGCGGATTATGTAGGTTCTACCACCGGCATCATGGCATATGCGAAGGAATCCGATGCCAATGAATTTATCATCGGTACTGAAAACAGCATTGTTGAACACTTGCAATTCGATTGCCCGGATAAGAAATTTTATCCACTTTCCGTACGTCTTAGCTGCCCGGATATGAAGGTTACCACCCTCATGGACCTCTACCATACCTTAAAAGGCACCGGTGGCGAAGAAATGATTCTTCCGGACGATGTCATGGAAGGCGCAGGCCGTTGCATTCGCAAAATGATTGAGCTTGGGGGCTAATGAGCCACTCGCCAAAATAATCATAAAAGCCCGTATCGCTGCGATACGGGCTTTTTGCATGGACATTAATAGGCGTATGGTTAAATCCTCGCAAAGCTTTTGGCACAATTGTTGGGGATCGTCATGTGATGGCTGTTGCTTGGGCATTGTCAAAGTCATAATGAATTCTGTATAATAGTAAAAACTCCGCAATGTGCCAAGCGAAAAGAGTGTTGCAGCGAGGTTAATGATTGGACAAATTCTTGTGTGAAAAATGAGAAGGAGTATCACCATGAAAGCAGAAGATATTCAAGCATTGGTCGAGAACCAGCGCAGTTATTTCAGAAGTGGCGCTACCTTACCGGTAGAGGCACGACTAAGTGTCCTGAAGTGCTTACTTCGTATGGTAGAACAAAATGAAGCAACGATTATTGCAGCATTGCAAGCAGATCTTGGAAAAGGTGTGACCGAGGCTACCATGTGTGAAATCGGCATGGTTAAAAGTGCGTTGCGTCATATGATAAAAAATATACGTCGTTATGCGCGTGATAAAGTTGTTATGACACCGCTGGCACAATTTCCGGCGTTGAGCATAAAAAAGCCGGCACCTTATGGAGTGTGCTTGGTAATGAGTCCGTGGAATTATCCGTTCTTGCTTTCCATGGAGCCGCTCATAGAAGCCATTGCCGCCGGCAATACGGTTGTGCTGAAACCGAGCGCATATGCACCAAAAACAAGCATGCTGTTAAAGCAGCTTCTTGGACGCCTTATAGATGCTCGTTGGATGACGGTGGTGACAGGCGGTCGCGAAGAAAACAGTGCGCTTTTATCACAGCACTTTGACAAGATTTTCTTTACCGGTAGCCAAGCGGTCGGCAAGGAAGTGATGCGTCAGGCTGCAGAGCACCTCACACCGGTTACCTTGGAACTTGGTGGCAAAAGCCCGTGCATTGTTGATTATCGTGCCGATATCGAAATGGCAGCACGCCGCATCGTCTTTGGAAAATTTTTGAATTGCGGACAAACCTGTGTAGCACCGGATTATATATTGTGCGATAGTCGCATCAAAGAGGAATTGGTGCGCGCAATTAAAGCAGAAATTGTTCGCCAATACGGCGCGAATCCGTTGCGCAATGCCGATTACGGTCGCATTGTGAATGAAAAGCATTTTATGCGCTTGAGTACCTTGATGCAATCGGGCACTGTTGTTCATGGTGGCGAGATGGCACCGGATTGTTTGCAAATTGCACCAACGGTATTAACCGATGTGACAGCAAATGATGCGGTAATGCAAGAAGAAATTTTCGGTCCGATATTGCCGATTTTAACCTATGAGGATTTAGATATGGTTATAGACGATATCAATGCCGGCGCACATCCATTGGCCCTTTATATTTTTACAAAGAATCGCTATGTGGCACAAAAGGTTATGACAGCGTGTCAATTTGGCGGTGGCTGTGTCAACGATACCATCATTCATTTGGCAAGCAATCGCTTGCCGTTTGGTGGAGTAGGTGAAAGCGGGATGGGAAGCTATCACGGCCTTGCAGGCTTTTATGCCTTTAGTCACGAAAAAAGCATTGTCCATAAAAGCACGCTCATTGATTTGCCGATACGCTATCAGCCATACACCGTGCTCCATGACCGCTTAATTCGCCTGTTTATGCGTTAAAATGCTTGTGAAAACGGTCTATTAATTGACAAATAAACCACAGAGGCGTATTCTTGATATAAAATAAATTATATGATTGTTATTAGAGGAGGCCTCATAATGAAAGTTGGAATTATTCGCTGCATGATGACAGAAGACTATTGCCCGGGTACAAAGGATTTTAAGGCAGTGCGCGAAAAATCCGGCGTGTTTGAAGGTGTTGAAGAAGACATCGAGATTGTTGGTTTTATTAACTGCGGCGGTTGTCCGGGGAAAAAATCTGTGCTTCGTGCGCGAGAATTGGTGAAACGCGGTGCAGATACCATCGCGTTTACCAGCTGCATTACCAAGGGCAATCCGATTGGTTATCCTTGCCCATTTGCGAAACGTATGCAGGATATTCTTGCTAAAGATGTTGGAGATAAAGTGAAATTTTTGGATTATACCCATCTTTAAGATTAAAAAACTCAGTGCCATTCGCACTGAGTTTTTTTGTTGGAGATTATTTTGTTAGACGCCAGATGGCATCGGCAAAAATGGCGGTGCCGCTTTCGAGGTCGGAGAGCACAAGGCTTTCGTTTGGTTGATGGATAACAACATTGCTATCGGGCATGGTCATGCCAAAAGCCACGCCGTGATCTAAAATATGAGCGTAGGTGATACCACCGATGGAACGTTCTTGTGCAGGCTTGCCGGTGTGGTCGCGGTAAACGGTGAGCAAGGTATCAACCAATGGGTCATCGGCCGGGATGTAGTGCACCGGTTTGCTGTGCCGGGGCTCTGCACGCTTTAAGCCGAAGCTTTGGGCATCAAGCTTAGAAAGGATTTCTTCCATCGTGGTGCTGCGTGGGTAACGGATATTTAAGGTAATGCGCCCAACCCCTTTGTTAAAACGGATAATGCCCGGATTCATGCTGACATCACCCATCACATCATCGTGACTGGCGATGCCCAATGCATTGCCATAGAAATCACGGTGCAGGATTTGGCCCAAGAAACGCACAAATTTGTTTGCACCGCCCAAATCATAGGCAGAGAGGAAATGGGCAAGATAGGTGGCCGCATTGACGCCGACTTCAGGCTCCATACCATGAGCAGAGGCACCGTGGCAGTGTACGGTTACTTGACCGTCACCGATGGTGCATTTGCCACTGACCTCAGGATAACGCTTTAAGAAGCATTGAAAATCGTAGTTCATACGCTTGAGTCCTAAGGCTTTGACGGTGGCAGTTGCGTCTTCCGGCACAACATTGGTACGTTCGCCGGCGTTAAAGGTGAGCAGGGTGCCGTCATAGCCACGGTCTTTGCCGACAAAGGAAAACGGCAAATCCATCAGACCTTTTTCACCGTTGATAATTGGAAAGTCCGCATCCGGTGAAAATGCCATATCCGGTTTTGGCATTTTTGCAAAATAGCGGTCCATACATTCCCAATTGCTTTCTTCATCGGTGCCAAGGATGAGATGAATTTGACAATTGGGTTTCACACCGGCATCGCGTAAAAGCTTTAACGCGTAGTAGCAAGCCATTGCCGGCCCTTTATCATCGGAGGTGCCACGTCCATAGAGCCGTCCATCACGTTCGCTGGCTTCAAAGGCCGGACTGTCCCACTTACCGGTAGCCGGTACGACATCCAAGTGTGCCAGGAGCCCTAAAATTTTTTTACCCTCGCCATAACGAATCACGCCGGCCATGTTGTCTACGTTTTCGGTGTCAAAACCGTCTTTGGCAGCCAAATCGAGCATGTACTGAAGCGCTGCCGCCGGGCCGGGACCGAAAGGCGCCTGAGGGGTAGCAAGGCTGTCATCACGTACACTTTCAATGGCAATTAACGGTTTGAGGTCGTCAAGCAATTCCTTTTGGCATGCTTTGGTGGCTTCTTTCCAATAACTGGTGGATAATTCCATCGTCAATCATCTCCTATTTCAAAGCCCTAAGTGTAGGGAAATTTTGTCTATCCTTACTATAGCAAATAATGAAGAAAAATGTCGAGAATTCGCAAATAATGGAGGTTTAGTGAAGATAACGTGGAGGTTGTTTTCAAATACCACAAAAAGTCCTATAATGTATAACTGGTAAATGAAACAGCAATTTATTGAGGGAGATGACACATGGAACAACCGAAAATATCAATTCCGCGCGTGTTGCTCTTTATATTTGCGGTGGCATTGATTATTTATTCTGTTTTTAACATGGATACCATGCTGGAATTTATTAAAAACAGTATTGTTTTAATCAAGCCCTTTTTAATAGGGGCTGTGATTGCATTTGTACTCAATGTCCCATTGCGATTTTTTGAGCACCATGTATTTTGTCACATCAAACATCCGAAATTTAAAAAAGTAGAACGGGGACTATCCATACTGCTGTCACTATTATTGGTATGGATTGCATTGAGCCTTGTGGTACGCATTGTCGTGCCGCAGCTGATTGAATCAATCTCATTGCTCGTATCAACGATTCCGGGATATGTCGATTATTTGACGAACTTTCTGAGCGAATATGAAAATGACAGCGAAGCCATTGCCAATTTTGTAAAACAAATCGAAAGCATCTCACCGCAAACCTTGGAACAATACACCATGAACTGGTTAAATGACCAAGTAACGGCACACGCTTTGTTGAGCTCCGCCTTTATGTCGACAGTGGGCATTGTATCCTCTGTGGCTGCCGGTGTTATTAACTTCTTTGTGGCTTTTGTATTTGCGATTTACATTCTTGGCAGCAAGGAAAAATTGGCAGTGCAGGCAAGAAAAATTTGCTTTGCATTCTTTAATAGAATGCACGCCACTTATTTGGTGCATGTGGCACAAGTCAGCTTTGCCAAAATGTACAGCTTTATCACCGGTCAGCTTACCGAAGCGGTGATTTTAGGCTCCTTATGTACCATTGGGATGGTCATATTCCGCTTGCCTTATGCCGGTATGATAGGCGTACTTACCGGCTTCTGTGCCTTGATTCCAATATTCGGGGCCTTTATCGGTGGGGCAGTTGGTGCCCTGTTAATCTTTACCGTGAGCCCAATCAAGGCGTTGACCTTTGTGATTTTCTTGGTTATTTTGCAGCAAATTGAAGGGAACTTCATTTATCCGAAAGTGGTAGGAAGCTCAGTGGGCTTGCCGGCCATGTGGACCTTGTTCGCCATCACCATCGGGGGTGCGTTGATGGGTCTGATAGGGATGATGCTCTTTGTGCCACTGTGTGCCATTGTTTACTTCTTGTTTACGGAAATTGTGGCAGGGCGCCTAAAAAAGAACAATATCTCACCGGATGATGAAATGATTCAGTATGGTTTAAAAGAAGAAATACGGTTATAATAAAAGAACTGGTTCGAAATCTTCCCAGTATAAAAAACTAAAGACGTTGCTTGTATGAAGCAACATTAGCAGGCGGCTGCACCTTGGTGTGGTTGCCTGTTTGTGTGATACAAGCAAGCGTAAGGAGGAATAGGTATGCTTCTGCCACAACATTTGCGGGGGAATGCGGCATGAGTCATCGCAAAACCACACCCCTTGTTTTTGCAGCTCTTGGCGTATGCCTCAATATGATTGGCAGCTTTTTGGCAATGATCATGCATCTGCCGATTTATATGGACACAGTAGGGACCATCTTTGTTTCGCTTTTTTGCGGACCGGTCTATGGTATTTCCTGCGCACTCTTATCAAGCTTGACCAATGCAGTGTTTGACCCATTTGCAATACCATTTATCCCTAATGGTATTGTTGCGGCGGTGTTTGCAAGCTTGCTTCGAAAACCGCGCTTTGAGAAAATGCCGGTCATGCTAAAAACGTTGGTGATTTCTCTGCCGTGCTCTATCGTAAGTGCAAGCATCAGCGCCTACATTTTTGGCGGAATTACCTCAGCGGCATCGAGCTATATTGTGCAATTTTTGTACGGGGTACTACATTTGCCACTGGTAGCGAGCGCATTCATTGTGCAAGTAGGGACCGATTATTTGGACAAGCTCATCATTCTTACGATTGTGACCTTGTTTATTGCGCGTATCCCCACACATATTAAAGAAAAAATTTAGAAATTTGTCATCAAATCCGTATGTCTTGGCGAAGACGCTATGATATAGTAGCGGTGTCAAGAATACCTTGTTGACATGGAGGAGAATTATGAAAAACTTAAAGAACAAATTGATTTCAGCAACCTTGATTCTTGGTTTGCTGGCATCCCCAATGGCAGCATTGGCAGATGCGGCGGTAGGCGATCAAATTGTGACCTTGGGTACCAACTTGAGCCAACAACAACGCCAAGAAGTATTACAATATTTCGGAACCAAGCAAAATGCACAAATTATCGATGTTGATATCTCCGAAGAACGCGCATATTTAAGTGGCAAAGTGCCGGAAGCGCAAATCGGTAACAGCACCAACTCCTGTGCAATGATTACCTATACCAGCAAAGGCAGCGGTGTCAATGTAACCACCCACAACATCAACTACGTGACCCCGGATGCGTACAAGAGCGCTATTTTGACTGCCGGTATTAACGACGCAGACGTGCAAGTAACCGCGCCAATCGAAGTCAGCGGGACCGGCGCGCTCACCGGGATTATGAAAGCATACGAAGTTTCTACCGGTAAGAAAATTGACGAAGACGTAAAGCAAGCGGCAACCTCGGAGCTTGTAACCAATGCAGACCTTGGTCAAGTTATTGGTGACAAGCAAGCAAACGAAGTCATTAACACCATTAAGCAAGAAATTGCCGATAAAGACCCAAAAAATGAAGCGGATTTAAGAGCCATCATCGACAACGTATTGGCGCAATTGGGTGTTACCTTAACCGATGAACAATACAATCAATTACTTGATATGGTAAAGCAATTGGCAGCATTGGACATTGACTGGAACTCCCTTGCAAAGAACGTATCCGGTCTTGTCGGTCAAGCAAGCAACTACCTCAAAACCGATGAAGGCCAAGGCATGTTGGTTAAATTGCAAAACCTGCTCAACGACTTCATTGATTGGCTCCGCAGTGTCTTTGGCGGTGGCAGCAATGATTCCGGCAACGTCAATGAAAATGTTGAAACAACCGAACCGGAAACCAATAACCAAACTACGACGGATAACACAACAACCGTACAAAACAATGACGCCACCCAAGACGCAACAGTGAACAACAATGAAAATGTCGCTTCGGCAGAACCGGAAGAACCGGCAGTTCAAGAACCGGCTACTGATGCCGGCACAGCAACCGATAGCGAAAACGCTGCACCGGTTCAGTAATGAATTAAATACACAGAAGGTCACTCATAACGAGTGGCCTTTTTTTGTATATGAGAAATCTACAATTTTGCAGCAGTTATCCACAACTTTTGATTGTGTTTAGTGTGTATAAATAGTACATAAGAGTAAAAAAACTTTGGCGGATATTGTTGCGTGAGGAAGCAAGGCAGGTCATAGGACTTGCTTTCTTTTTTGTGTAAGTGTACGTAACTTGCACCTAAAGGTAAAATCATCTATAATAAAATAAGCTGAGTATACTATTGGATCGGCAAATATATGAAGAAGGAGGAAATTGTTATTTCTAAGCAAAAACCAAAAGATGGCGTTAAGATTATCCCGTTGGGCGGACTGGAAGAAATCGGGAAAAATATGACAGCCATCGAATACAAAGATGAGATTATCGTCATCGATGCAGGGATGTCTTTTCCAAGTGAAGATTTGCTGGGGGTTGACTGCGTTATTCCGGATATCACTTATCTCACAACGAACAAGGAAAAGGTCAAAGGCATAGTTCTGACACACGGTCACGAAGACCACATTGGTGGGTTGCCTTATGTGCTCAGAGAACTGCATGTGCCGGTGTATGGCACACGTCTTACGATTGGGCTGCTCGAACCAAAGCTCAAGGAAGCGCGCAATCTCGGTAAGCAGCGATTGGTCGTTGTAAAGCACGGCGAACCGTTTAGAATCGGACATTTAGAGATTGAACTCATTAAAACCTGTCACAGTATTCCGGATGCGAGTGCGATTGCTGTGCATACGCCTCTTGGAACGATTTTCCATACCGGGGACTTTAAGTTTGACCAAACACCGGTAGACGGCGTGACAACTGATTTCCAACGTATTGCGGAAATCAGTGCCCGTGGGGTGCTTCTCATGATGAGTGACTCCACCAATGCCATGCGTCCGGGCTTTAGTATGAGTGAGTCCAATATCGGCACAACCTTTGAATCTATTTTCCCTCATGTTCAGGGACGTATCATTATTGCGACATTTGCATCCAACGTCCATCGTTTACAGCAGGTACTGAATGTGGCCTATGATAACAAACGTAAAGTTGTCATTACCGGGCGTAGTATGTTAAACACCATCAATGTGGCCAGTGAATATGGCTACCTCAAGGTGCCACCGCATACCATTATCGAAATGGATGAAATGAAACAATATCCGGACAATCAAATTGTAATTCTTTGCACCGGTAGCCAAGGTGAACCGATGGCGGCGCTTTCTCGCATGGCGATGAGCGAGCACCGTCAGGTACATATTGGTCCCGGTGATACGGTGATTTTCTCTGCAAGTCCAATTCCCGGTAATGAAAAACTCATTAGCAAGGTAAGCGATATGCTCTTCAAGCTCGGTGCGAACGTCATCGATAACACCGATCAACGTGTGCACGTATCCGGGCACGCCGCCCGCGAAGAGCTCAAGATGATGTTGAATCTCGTAAAACCAAAGTACTTTATGCCTGTGCACGGAGAGTACCGTATGCTTCTTAGTCATGCAAATCTTGCCAAAGAAGTGGGTATTCCATCCGAAAATATTGTTGTTACAGAAAACGGCAGCGTTGTAATGGCCACGCGCAATCGTGTGAGTGTGGCCGGAAAAGTGCCTTCCGGGCGTGTGCTTATTGACGGCTTGGGTATTGGCGATGTGGGCAATATTGTATTGCGTGACCGCAAGCAGCTTTCTCAAGATGGGATTTTTATTGTTGTGGTTACCATCGATCGCAAGAACAAACGCGTGGTAGCAGGACCGGATTTGGTGAGTCGTGGCTTTGTGTATGTGCGTGAAGCCGATGAACTGATGACGGAGGCACGTGCTCGCGTTGAAAAGGCGTTGGATCAATGTATGGCTGATGGCGTGACCGATTGGACCGCTATTAAGCAAAGTCTACGTGATGTGACAGGGAAGTTCCTTTATGAACGTACCCGTCGTCGTCCAATGATTCTGCCGATTATTATGGAAGAAAACTAATTTTTAACCTCGTTTGCTCTTTGGGGCGAACGAGGTTTTTTAGAAAGTATGAGAAAGGGTGAAGCACATGACGTGTCATATTGGCTTGGTGCAAATGCCGGTTACTGAAAATAAAGCGGAAAATCTTGCCCGTGCCTATGCTGAAATTAAGCGCGCTGCTGATTTGGGCGCTGAGCTTGTTATTTTGCCGGAGATGTTTTGTGTGCCATATGTTACAGCACGTTTTCCCGATTATGCGGAGCAAGAAGGTGGAGAAGCGCAAGTAATGCTAAAAAATGCGGCATGTGAATGTGGCGTGTGGCTGATTGGCGGTTCTATTTGCGAGCTTGCGGATGGAAAATATTACAATACAAGCTTTGTCTACAATGACAAGGGCGAATGCGTGGCAAAGCATCGCAAAGCGCATTTGTTTGACATTGACATTCAAGGTGGGCAATACTTCAAGGAAAGTGATGTGCTTTCAGCCGGGAATGGTGCGACTGTTTTTGACTCGCCGTGGGGCAAGATTGGGCTCGGGATTTGTTTCGATATTCGCTTTACCAAGCAAGCGGAGGAAATGATTGACCGTGGTGCGCGTATGCTCGTTTATCCGGCAGCCTTTAATTTGACCACTGGCCCGCGCCATTGGGAGCTCTTGTTCCGTGCTCGTGCTGTGGATGGTCAATGCTTTGCCATTGGCGTAGCGCCGGCGCGTAACACCGAAAGCAGCTATGTGTCGTGGGGGCACACGATTGTTGTGGACCCGTGGGGCGTGGTGAAAGAAGATTTTGGCACAGCGGCTGTGACACAGGTTGTTTGTGTCGATTTAGATACGGTGAAGGATGTACGTTGTCAAATTCCGTTGGGACGTCAATAAAGGAAAGAAGGAATGATAATGAAAAAATATCAACTTGGGTTTATCGGGTGCGGCAATATGGGGCGTGCGATGATGTCCGGTGCCTTAGATAAGGGATGGACCACAGCTGAACGTGTGGTTATTCATACACATCGTAAAGAAACCATGGATACGCTTGCGACACAATATGGTGTTGCAGTGGCAGATTCTAACCGTGCTTTGGCTGAAAATGCTGATATTATTGTGCTTGCGGTAAAGCCAAATGTTTATGCTGATGTTTTAACAGATATTCGTGAGGTGCTCACAGAAGGTCAAATCGTTTTGGCGATTGCACCGGCTTATAGTATCGCTTCTATTGCGGCCCTGGTGCAAAATGAAGGGGTGCGCGTGGCCCGTGCCATGCCAAATACACCGGCGCAAATCGGTGAAGGGATGGCAGGACTTGCCTTTTCGGATAATATGACCGGCGCGGAACGTGCGCTTGTCCAAAGCTTCTTTGAAAGCTTTGGCAAGGTTGCGGTGGTTCGTGAAGACGCAATGCATGCGGTAGGCTCTGTGAGCGGTTCTTCTCCGGCATTCGTCTATATGGTAATCGAAGGCATGGCAGAAGGAGCAATTAAACTGGGGATTCCTGCTAAAGATGCCTATACATTTGCCGCCCAATCTGTGCTTGGCGCTGCGGCGTTGGTGCTTGAAACCGGGGAACACCCGGCAGTGCTCCGTGATGCAGTGTGCTCAGCCGGTGGGACAACCATTGCCGGTGTCGCTGCACTTGAAGCAAGCGGTTTTAAGGGTGCGATTATGGAAGCCATGGACCGTTCCAGCGAAAAATTCCTTGCGATGGAAGCCAAGGCAGTAGAAGACCTCAACAAGTAATTAATCGAAATACCTTAGCCGCCTACGGGCGGCTTTTTTTATGACGCCGAAGGAATGTGCTGAGTGAATGTGATGCATGAGAAGAAACCGATGACAGATGTGGAGAAGTTATCAAGAAATATTGTTGCGCTTTTTTTAACCGTGTGTTTGTGCTATAATCGTGACTATAGCTGTTCGAAAATACGAACGAGAGGATGATAAAATAGTGGCAAACCAAGAAAATATTCAAGCATTGGCAGCACAAATCAAAGCATGTGACTGCACCAAACCTTATATTTACGTAAGCTACTCCACCCGTAATGGTGAAGCTGTTTATAACGATGTGATTGCACTTCAAAAAGAAGGTAAGAACCTTTGGATTGACGTAGATAGCAATATGACCGGTGATGGCTACAACAGTACCATTTTTGGCGCTATCAGCGATTTGAACTGCAAAGGTGTGCTCTTTTACATGAGCGAAGATTCCATGACCTCCGCACAAAGTGTCAAGGAAGTGGCTTATACCCGCAGTCACAAGGTGACAGACGAACGTCCTGCCCTTCCTGTTGTAGTGGTAGACCTTGATGAGGTTGAAGGCCTCGACATTGAAAAATATGTAAACGGCAAGCTCTTCAGCAAGTTCAGAGATGAAAAACTCAGCCCTGCTGAAGCAGAGCGTATGGAAAAATACAGTGCAAAATACAACAACCGCGTAGACCGCGTTGAAACCAAATACGATCTTTGCGAAGTCATTTTGGGCGTACTCAAAGACCAAGAAGCCGGCCAAGTACCATTCAGTGTGAACACAAGCGAACGTGTGAACTTGATTGCAAAAATGTTATAAAAAAAGCTAAAAAACCTCCCGCTAAGGCGAAAATTGCCTTGACGGGAGGTTCTTACATCTGTATAATAAATATTCGGATGTGGGTATTTTCCCAGATCGAAAACCGCATGCTTCGGGTTTTAAGAAGACATTCAATTGTCACCTGGTTTGCAGCGAGTATTCTCAGGGAGGTGTATTTAAATAATGTACGCTATTATCGAAACTGGTGGTAAGCAATACAAGGTTGAAGAAGGTATGACCCTCGACGTGGAACTTCTCCACGCTGAAGCTGGCGAAACCGTAGCTATCGACGCTGTATTGATGCTCAACAAGGACGGTCAAGTTGTTACCGGCAAGCCTTACGTTGAAGGTGCAAAGGTTAACCTCAAGGTCGTAGAAAACGGCAAAGGTCCTAAGATTACTGTTTTCAAGTATAAGCCTAAAAAGAACTACCGTCGTAAAAAAGGCCATCGTCAGCCTTACACCCGCGTAACTGTTGAACAAATCATTGGCTAATGATTCGTGTTACGCTCTACCATGACACAAACAATCGCTTGACCGGCTATGAAATGAGCGGTCATGCAGATTCTGCACCGTACGGTCAGGATTTGGTTTGTGCAGCGGCTTCAACCCTTGCGATTGTGACTGAAAACAGTTTGGATGTGCAAGGCGTTCACTACGAAGCTGAAATGAACGAAGGTTATTTTAAGCTTGATTTAGCACCGATTGACGATGCTGATGAAGCACTCGTTGCACAAGCGGTGTTAAAGACCTTAGAAGTCGGTGTCAATTCGTTGGCACAGACATATCCGAAATTTATCAAAGCAAACAGTGTTCTTGTTTGAGGAGGTGGACAGATGTTCACATTAGATTTACAATTATTCGCATCTAAAAAAGGGGTAGGTAGTACCAAGAACGGTCGTGATTCCCACTCCAAGCGTCTCGGTGCTAAGAAGGGTGATGGCCAAACCGTTAAGGCTGGCAACATTCTTTATCGTCAAAGAGGCACCAAGATCCATCCAGGTGAAAATGTTGGCAAGGGCGGCGACGATACCTTGTTCGCAATGATCGACGGCGTTGTTCGTTACGAACATAAGGGTAAGAACAAGACCCAAGTCAGCGTTTATGCTGCTGAGTAAGATTATAGGGGGATGACCGCTAGGTCATCCCTTTTTTGTATATTTTAAGGAAGAGTGACTCATGAAGCAAAATGAGATTCATAGCAAACTCGCTGAAAATGAAGCGCGTCTCAAAAGCGAGAAAAAGCGATTGATGATGTGGAGTAATTTGCGACTGGTGAGTGCTTTCTTGGTGCTTGTGGGGATGGTCTACGGCTTCAAAAACGATTTTCCGTTGGGCTTTGTTCTTGCAGGCGGTGCTTTGGCGTTGTTTTGCTATTTTGTGCATTGTTTTAACCGACAGCAAGGCTTGATTGAGTTGGTGCAAAATCGTTTGCTGGTTTTAGATCGTTACGATGCGCGTACAAAAGGTGCGTGGAATGATTTTGCTGATGATGGGGCAAGCTATATCAGAAAAGATGACTATTTGAGCAGTGACTTGGACCTCTTTGGGCCGGACTCACTTTATCAATATATTTCTGTGGCGCATACAATCAGCGGGCGTGATGCACTGATGCGCTTGCTTACAAAGCCAAATCTAAAACTGATTGAAGCACGTCAAGCATCGGTTTTGGAGCTTTTGAAGGATGACGATTTAGCCATTGATTTTGAAGCCATGGGCTTTCAAAAGAACCAACGCTTGGAAGCAGACGAACGCGAGGCGGAAGCACGCTTGCGCACTTATGCCACGGGAAGAGGCAATCGCTCCATCGGTCAACTCAAGATATTAGCGTACGGTCTTCCGGCGCTTACGCTTCTTTCGGCTATTGGCGCTTTGATAGGAATCAGCAACTGGATGACAGTGGCGTATGCCTTTGTATTGCAGATTCTTGCGGCGGTGATGCTTTCCGGAAGTATTCAAGTTGAAAAAGATAGCGTGATGGTATTGGCAAAAAAGCTGGACCGTGTAGAAGCGCGTATCAATGTGCTTTTGAAGCCCGATTTCAAGAGTGACTATCTCATTGAAATGCAACGCCAGCTTGCCAACGCCGGTCAAGGCATTAGTGCCTTAAACCATATTGTGAATGCGTGGCAACTTCGCGAAAACTTTTTGTTTTATTGGCCATTGGTGGGCCTATTGGCGTGGGATTTCAATTGCTGCCTGGCCTTGGACCGCTGGCGCAAGCGTTACGGTCGTTCCTTTGAAAATTGGATGGACTGGTTGGGTGAAGTGGAAGCCTTGTATTCGTTAGGAACCATTTCTCGTGTGCGTCCGGCTGAAACCACTGTACCTGAGATTGCACAAGCGCAAGTGCCGTTTATAGAGATGGCTGATGGTAAGCATCCTTTGTTGGATCCACGCACGGTTGTCGGCAACGATTATCGTCAAGGTGCGGATACGGTGATTATCACCGGCAGCAACATGAGCGGGAAATCTACTTTTATGCGTACCCTCGCAATGAATGCAGTGCTGGCGTATGCCGGTGGGACCGTTTGCGCAAAGGCTTTTCGTATTACGCCAATGCGCATTTTTACATCCATGCGTGTGCGTGACGATGTGAGCGAAGGGATTAGCTCTTTTTACGGCGAAATATTGCGCATTAAGGGCATGGTTAACTACGCGGAAAAGAAAGTGCCCATGCTTGTTTTAGTGGATGAAATCTTCAAAGGCACCAATTCTGCTGACCGTATTATCGGAGCAGAGGCTGCCATTCACAAGTTGACGCATCCGTGGATGATGACGATTGTGACAACCCACGATTTTGAACTGTGTGCTTTGGCGGACAGTGAAGATATCCACGGCAAAAATTATCATTTTGAAGAGCATTATGAAGGCGATAACATTGCCTTTGATTATAAGATTCGTCCGGGCCGTTGCACGACCACCAATGCAAAGCATTTGATGCGTATTGCAGGGCTTTTGGATACAGACAATGTAACTGACGAAAAGGAGGAAGCCAATGTTTTATGATTATGCAAAAGTAAACGTCAAAGCCGGTGATGGCGGCAATGGCGTGGTAGCTTTTCGCCGTGAAAAGTATGTGCCAAAAGGCGGCCCTGCCGGCGGTGACGGCGGTAAAGGCGGTTCTATTATCTTACGTGCCGACGAAGGCTTGCGTACCCTCATCGACTTCCGTTATCAAACCCACTACAAAGGGAAGCGTGGGGACCACGGCTCCGGGGCAAAGCAACATGGTCGCGGTGCCGATGATATCATTTTGCGTGTGCCGGTAGGGACCGTTGTGCGCGAAGCGGATTCCGGCAAGCTCATGGGCGACTTGCGTCAACACGGTCAAGAAATCGTGGTTGCGCAAGGCGGTCGCGGTGGCCGTGGGAATGCGCGCTTTGTAAGCTCTACCCACCGTGCACCTGCCTATGCTGAAAACGGCGAACAAGGCGAAGAACGCTGGATTACCTTGGAACTCAAACTGTTGGCTGACGTGGGCTTGGTGGGATTCCCAAATGTAGGGAAATCAACCATCATTAGCCGTATCAGCGCTGCAAAGCCAAAAATTGCAAATTACCACTTTACCACCATTGAACCAAACCTTGGCATGGTGCGCGTGGATGCCGGTCGCAGCTTTGTAGTGGCAGACGTACCGGGTCTTGTTGAAGGGGCTGCAGAAGGAGCCGGCTTGGGCCATCGCTTCTTGCGCCACGTAGAACGTACTCGTGTGTTGGTGCATGTTGTGGATATTTCCGGTTCTGAAGCGCGTGATCCGCTGGAGGACCTCGAAGTTATTCGCGGTGAATTGGAACGCTATGCGCCACATTTGAATGAAAAACCAATGGTGATTGTTGCCAATAAAATCGATATTTTACCGGAAGAAGAACGAGAAGCGGCTGTTGCACGAGTACAAGAAGCTTATCCGGACGTGAAGATTTTCCCAATGAGTGCAGCAACGGACAATAATTTAGATGCGTTGGTATATCATTTGGCAGATATCTTGGATGAAATAGGCCCAATGGAATACAACGAAGAAGATTTTGAAGAAATTGAAGAAGAAGTGCCAAAAGAACGCGTAAAGCCATTCTGGATTGAACACATTGCCGAAGATGTCTATGAAGTGGTCGGTCCTGAAATCGAAGGCCTTTGCAATCGTACCCAGTTTGAACGTGACGAAGCAGTGGAACGCTTCATGAAGATTATCGACAATATGGGTGTTGAAAAGGCACTTCGCAAAGCCGGGATTCAAGATGGCGATACCGTTATCGTGGGCCCAATGACCTTCGATTATATGGAATAAAACCCATGAATAGCGAGGTGCTTTGGCCTGTAGGCTTTGGACTTTTGTTGACCGGATTGGCGGTGCCTTTGTTGCGCCGCCGTCCGGTCATTGTTCCATTGTCGCTCCCGATTGCGTTTTTGATGTGTGAAATCGGTGTATTTCAGTGGTTGTGGCATGGCGGTTGGAAACAAGATGTGTACATCACCTGGTTGGTGGGCTTTATTTTTGTGGGCTTGGTGCTGATATATCAATCGTTTGGACGAAGACGCTGGTTTATCTTTAGAGGCGGTGGCTTTTATCACGATATGGATGCATATGCTGCGGTGTCGCAGGCACTCAAAGAAACGCTGCAGCTGGAAGGATTGCCTCCGGCAACGGTGATTTTTCGTTACGATGGCTGGATAGGACTCACCACTTTGAGCGACAGTCAAGAAAAAACACTGAACACCCATTTGGACGATGCCCTTGATGATACCAAGTGGCGAAAGTCAGGACCGTGGCAAGTGTTCTTTGGCGCACAATGGATGGTACTCATCTTGATGCTATTGCGTCAAGCAATCACAATGAGTGGAGGAATGTAAGATGAATGACGCGCTTTTTATCATTGCGGTGGTTTTGCTTGTGGCGGGGCTGGGCATAAAGTTCTACGGCATGGCTCAACTGGCCAATAAAAAGATTCCGGAAGCGGAACGCATGGCACGTTACAAAAAAACAGTGCCGTTAAGTTATTTGTTACTTTTACCGACGGTGGCCATCATTGTTTATATGCTTGTAACAAAATAGACACATATTTGTTGTTAATATAGCGACAGTAGCTTATAATAGAAGGAACGACAAAAGGCTATTTTGTGCATAAGAACATAGATAATGAGGTGTTTTGATGAAAACTAGAATATTTGCCGTATTAATGTTGGGGTTGACGATGCTGTTTGGATTGGTAGGTTGCGGTGGACATGATAAAGTCGAACGAACCGATAGCTTTGCCAGCAACTTGTATGCGGCAAAAAATCCGTATATTGAAAACACCAGTGCCAATAATGATTTGGTGCGCCGTTTGGGGATTAACTCTATTGGAAAATACACCTTAAACGTGATTAATAGTGACCATCCATTTACGTTGGAAGTGCGTTTCATGTATTTGAACAGTGACGTAGATCAAAGTACCCTGGAAGAACGCATGACCTACAACGGTGTGGTTTTGATGTCTCTCATTGGTGACTGTGAACAAGTTAACTGGACCTATTCCGGTGCCGACGGTTTGGTGCAAGGAACCATCGGTGTGGATTATGCCAATGAAATGCTGGGCACCGACATCAAAAAAGCAGGGAAGGATGAGGCGAGCTTCATCGCACTCTGTGAACGATTGTTCCCGGACAAGGCAAGTGGGTCAGACGATGAAGAGGCTACACAAGAATAAATAAGCGATAGGGATTGTTCAATTGTTGAACAATCCCTATTTTTGTGCAGTTGGCAGCGGCGTTTTTCGGGCGTATAATGAATAACAAGAACAAAAGGAGGTGAGCTCATGTTTTGGTGGAGTAAAATGAAAAAACGCTTGCGTTTGCGAAAAGACCCAACCAAAAAAGCGCTGCGCCGCCGCAAAATAGATAAGTATATGCCGATTGTACTTTTCATGCTGGGGCTTTTGCTCATTATGTGTGTGATTGTGGCTATTTTGTTCATCAAAGTGGGGAAGCCTTTTTATGAAGTCCTCAGTGAACCAAACGCTGCTCGGGACTGGATTTTATCTTACGGTAAGTGGAGCTACCTGTTTTTTGTTAGCATTGTTTTTTTGCAGGTGGTCATTGCGATTTTACCGGGGGAACCCTTCCAAATCGCCGCAGGGCTCGCCTTTGGACCGTGGATGGGAGCATTTTTGGGTCTTGTCGGGACATTGGGGGGATCTATCACGACCTTTATGCTTACCCGTATCTTTGGCTACAAAATCATTGAATTGTTTTTTAGTGAGCGAACGCGCTCCAAAATGGATTTGAGTGGCTATAGCCGTGATTCAATCGAACGCGCGGTAATTATCGTTTTCCTCATTCCGGGGACACCGAAGGATTTTCTTTCTTATGCGGTAGGGCTGACGCCGTTGCCGTTAAAGCGTTGGATACTTATTACCTGCATGACGCGTATTGCGCCGATAGTTTTGGCGGCCTTTACCGGCCAAGCCCTTAACAGTGGCAATATGCATGCCGCTGCAGTGCTCGTGGTGGTTTCAAAGCTCATCAACCTTGGTGTGTATGTCATTTATGAAATCGTTCACCGCTATAAAAAAAGACAACAAGCAGTCTAAATAACAAAAAAGCGCTCGAATAAATAGAAAAAGCTCGTCATCATTTGTTCATTCAGATGATGACGAGCTTTTGTGTTGTTTGATGAAATGGCGGATATTTAACAGAATGACGTAGTGACACAGGGGAACGTGCGCCTTGCACCTATTCGGCAAGACGTTGAAAGGTGTCACCGCTTAGGCGGTAAACGGTCCACTCGTCCATGGCTTCGGCACCGAGCCCTTTGTAAAAATCAATGCCGGCTTGATTCCAATCCAAGCACCACCATTCCAGGCGGCCACATTCGCGTGCTACGGCAATGCGGGCAAGCTCATGAAAGAGTGCAGTGCCAATGCCTTGGTGACGATATTCCGGCATAACATAAAGGTCCTCCAAATAAAGACCGCTACGCCCGAGGAAGGTGGAGAAATTGTGGAAAAAGAGCGCAAAACCAACCTCTTTTTCTTCAACCATGGCAAAGATAACTTCGGCACGCCGGCGGTCAAAGAGCCAATCTTCGAGAGTGGCTTCATCGGCGATTACTTCATCGAGAAGATTTTCATAATCGGCGAGGTCGCGAATCATTTGTAAAATAAGCGGTACATCGGTGCGGACCGCAGTGCGAAATTGTGGCGTATAGGACATGGGATGCCTCCTTATGCGATGAGAAAAAAACACCGCCGGAAAATACCGGCGGTGTGAGCGATTACAGAATGGCTTCGATGGCTTTCCAAGCGGCTTCGTGCACGTCATTCGGCGCTTGTGCCGCATTGATGACGGTAACATTGTCATCGTGGCGAACTTCGGCGAGCATCAAATACATATCACGGATTTGCAACAATTGTTTTTGGCTTTCGTAGCGTTCCTTGGCATCGCCACGCACATCAATGCGATGCATGGCGTCCTGAGCACTGAGGTCAAAGAGTAAGGTTAAATCCGGATGCAAACGGCTGTCTGCATGCTTATTGATGTCCAAAATCCATTCCAAGGTCAGAGACTGGCTATTGTAAGCGAGGGAGGACAATACATAACGGTCACAAAGCACCACATCGCCTTGCGCAAGGTGTGCCTTGATATCGTGAATGTGATGCAATCGGTCTGCCGCAAAGAGCAAAGCAATGGTTGCCTCATCCATCTTTGTAGCATCGCCCAAGCCTTCACGGATGAGCTTGCCAATCTTGCTTTCGGAAGGTTCGCGGGTAACCCATACGGTATGACCGGCGTGCTCCAAACGTGCCTTTAATAAATCAAGTTGTGTGCCCTTGCCGCTGCCATCTATGCCTTCGAGAACGATGAAGCGTCCACTCATGCTTGTACACCGCCAAGATTCAAGTGCATAGCTTCCTTAATCTTTGCGATGTTTTCATTACCAACTGCATTTGCACGGTCATTGCCGGCACGGATGATGTCGCGGACTTCATCAAGGTGAGATTCATAGTAAGCGCGACGTTCACGGAATGGGTCGAGCAAATTGTTCAGACTATTGGTGAGTTCCTTTTTGCAAGCAACACAGCCGATAGTGCCGGCTTTGCAACGTTCGCAAATGTCAGCATGTTCGCCTGGGGTGAAAACACTGTGGTATTTTGCCACAACACAGATATCAGGATGGCCCGGATCGGTGGCGCGAATACGGCTAGGGTCGGTAACAGCCTTGCTAACCTTTTCTTTAACAGTTTCAGCGGTATCGGAAAGATAAATAGCATTGCCCAAGCTCTTGCCCATCTTTGCATTGCCGTCAAGACCCATTAAACGAGGATGCTCGGAAAGCATGATTTCCGGTTCCTTCAAGAGTGGCGCATCTGGGCAATAGAGGTCATTGAAACGACGAACGAGCTTGCGTGCTAATTCTAAGTGTGGCTTTTGGTCTTCGCCAACAGGAACGAGATCGGCGTTACAGAAGGTAATGTCTGCGGTTTGGCTGACAGGATAGCCGATAAAGCCGTAGGTCATATCATCATAGCCATAGTTGGCTGCTTCGGATTTAACGGTAGGGTTGTGACGAAGCACGTTCATGCTTACAAACATGGAATAGAAGATAGTCAGCTCTGCAATAGATGGAATTTGAGATTGCAAGAAAAGGGTGGTCTTTTCAGGGTCTAAACCAACAGAGAGATTGTCCATTGCCACCTGCATGATACTGTCGCTGATAAGTTCAGGACGTTCAAAGTGCGTGGTAAGGGCTTGAATGTCTGCAATTTCAATAAAAGTATCGTAGTCGTGTTGCAATTTTACACGGCTGGATAAGCTACCAACATAATGGCCAATATGAAGACGACCGGTAGGACGGTCGCCGGTAAGAATACGTTTTTGTTGAGTCATTGGTCTTCTCCTTTTAGCGCTTGATAAGCGTATTTTTTCCTATTCTAAGCTTATATAAAGTATAAGTTCTATCGGTTGCTTTGTCAAATTACAGGGATGATACATCCTATAATCATAAAAATTCCCCACTAAGGCGGTGGGGGGATTGATTTATGAACCACAATAATTTATACTTTAATCTACTTAAAATAATAGGAGGAATGGCATATGTCATTATTAGCAACTCATGCCCAAGGTAAGGGCGGTCCGGACGTTATTTTCGCTTACTCTGCACAGGCAAAAGCACGTGCACAAGAAGTTGGCAAGGAAAACATTGTAAATGCCACAATTGGTGCGTTTTTGAATGCAGATGGAAGCTTAAAAACAATGAAAACCGTTGAGGATGCGATTCGCGCCATTCCGTTCCAAGAAGCAGCCAACTACGCAGCCATTAACGGCGAACCAAGCTTTATTGATGCCATGATGGACAGCGTACTACATGAACACCGTCCAAAAGATACCTACATGGCAGGTGTGGCTACTCCGGGCGGGACCGGCGCGCTGCACAACAGCTTTTACAACTACTTAAACGAAGGCGAAGTATGTTTGACCACCAGCTACTTCTGGGGCAACTATCGCAGCCTCTTGACTGAAATCGGTCGTGACATTGAAACCTTTAACACCTTCACCCCGGAAGGGCATTTTGACATGGAAGCATGCAAAGCCGGCTGTGAAGCGGTATGCGCAAAGCAACAAAACCTCATGCTCTTGTTAAATACCCCGGCCCATAACCCAACCGGTTTCTCTGTGACCACCGATGAATGGAAAGAACTCATTGCGTACCTTTCCACCGTTGCGACAAACGGCAAAAACAACGTGATTCTCATGGTAGACACTGCATACCTCGATTACGCAGGTCCGGATGCACGTGATTTCTTTGACCTCTTTACCGGTCTTCCTGAAAACTTCCTCGTGCTCGTGTGCGCAAGTACCTCCAAGGGCTACACCCTCTACGGCTACCGTCTGGGGCTCTTGTTCTGCATTGCCCAAAGTGAAGCCGTGCGCGATGAATTTGCAAAAGCCAACGGTGCATCCTGCCGTGCAACCTGGTCCAACTGCAGCCGTCCGGCCATGGAAGCAGTAGCACTCTTGAACAATGATGCCGAACGCCGCGCAGCATTCCGCAAAGAACAAGAAGAATTTGCAGCAAGCCTTGCACGCCGTGCAGAAATCTTTATGCGTGAAGCCAAAGACGTCGCATTGGACGTATGCCCATACCATTCCGGCTTCTTCATTTATGTACCAACCCCAACCCACGAAGAAGCAGTGAAGATCTTTGACCTGCTCGCAGAAGAAAACATCTTTGCCGTACCACTCGGCGCCGGCCTCCGCATTGCCATCTGTGCGGTAGACGATGCCAAGATTCCGGGAATGGCAGCAAAATTCAAAGTAGCCTACGATAAGGTGTGCCAATAATTTCACCAATAAGCAAAGCGCCGATGCCCAAAAGCATCGACGCTTTTTTTGATGGCCGAAATTCAATATAAGGCGCAGCATGTGTGTCATTTTTTGGAATGATAAAAGGGGGTGGGGTGAAAATCATTGTTAAATTTTGCGTGGCAAATGTTCGAGTAAAAACAAGAATAGAAAAATACCAATGAAGCATATGCTTAATTAGCGACTGTCAAAATGACAAAATATTTTGGTTAATGTGCATATTGCGAACAATTATATAGAATAGTAAGATAATTATCAATAAAACGTTTGGATAATCAATTAAGACACACATGAAAGCAAAATCGATAATAATAAGGGTTTATAAAGGAATCAATGAAATGTTCGTAGAATCGTTTTGAAAACGGCGCTACAAATAAGCTAAATACATCTTGCAGAGGGCCCATTACCACCATGGTAACAAGGTGTGTGAGGATTGACCAAATATTCTCTTATTCGTTATAAAATGACAAATTGGAGGTTTTAACCATGAAAAGAAAACCGACTCTATGGGAAGCCATTTCTTGCTTTTTGGTCATGGTGGTAATTATCGGTGTTGGTAAAGGGCTGTTGCGGTTAGACATTCAACCATTATTGATCTTAGCTGCCTTTTATGCTGCTGTAATCGGGAAGCGTTTGGGATATTCCTATCAAGATATGGAAAAAGGGATTACTGAAAACTTGGCGACAAGCTTACCGGTTATTTACATTTTGGTTTGTGTAGGGATTGTTATCGGTACTTGGATTTATTCCGGGACCGTGCCGTATTTGATTTATTTGGGGCTAAAGCTCATTAGTCCGGAATTATTCTTGGTAGCAGCATTTCTTATTACTGCGATTGTATCTACTGCAACCGGGACTGCATGGGGCTCTGTCGCTACTGCAGGTTTGGCACTGATTGGGGTTGCCGGTGAAATGGGTATTCCGTTAGGCATGGCAGCCGGTGCGATTATCTCCGGTGGGGTATTTGGTGACAAGATGTCACCACTTTCCGATACCACCAACTTGGCACCAATGGTATGTGACGTTGATTTGTTCCAGCACATTCGTCATATGTTCTGGACAACCATTCCTGCTTCCTGCGTAGGCTTGCTTGTATGGTTTTTCGCAGGGAAAAACTTAACAATTACTGCAGCTAACTCGGTGAATGTAGAAGCTTTATCCAATAATTTATCTGCTATCTACAATTTTAATCTGTTGTTACTCTTGCCGGCTGTGATTGTTATTGTTGGGGCGATGCTTAAGCAGCCTACTGTACCGTTGATGCTCCTTTCCTCAGTGGTAGCGATTGGCTTGGGGGTATACTTCCATGGCTTTGATTTTACCGCCGGTGTTCATGCCTGCGTAGCCGGTTTTAATGTTGATATGGTAACTGCTGCTTCTGCTACTGATGCGACTGGCAATACTACAATTATGAACCTGTTGAACCGTGGTGGGATTAGTTCTATGATGAATATTGTTAACACCATCATATGTGGTTATGCTTTTGCCGGAATTGTGGCAAAGATTGGCTGCCTTGATGTTATCCTTGAAAGCATTTCTCACAAAATTGATTGCCGTTGGAAGTTAATTGGCGTAACCATCTTGTCTAGTGCTATTTTGGTATTTACCGCTGGGGTTGCATCCATTTCCATTATTATGGTAGGCTTCCTTTTAAAAGAAGCGTATACCAACATGGGTTTGCATGGTGTGAACCTCTCTCGTACCTTGGAAGATGCCGGGACCATGCTCCTGCCATTCGTGCCTTGGGGCGCATCCGGGATTTACTATATGGATTTGCTGGGTGTTTCTGTAAGTGCATATGCCGTATGGTGCATTCCTTGTTATCTCTGTGTGGTTTTTGCCATGATTTGGGCATTTACCGGCAAGGGTATTCGCTATCTTAAAAACGAATAATCGAAACGCCTTTCGGTGGCGTAACGTTTTAGGAAGGATGAGCGTGCTTGAGTATTACAGTCGAACGTTTCATGGAAACAGTGAGTGATTACAAGGTCAACTTGGTGGCTGGTAAAGACGGCATCGGAAATATTATTGAGTGGTTTCAGATTGTGGAAAATAATCTCGCCATGACACATGTTAATAACAATGAGTTGGTGTTTTGTTCCGGCGAAGACATGAATGATGAGGCTGTATTCGTACGCTTTATAGAAGAATTGATTGCACGACAAAGCAGTGGTTTGGTGATAATGCAAGGACATTATTTGACGGAGATTTCCGATGTGGTGAAGAATCTGTGTAATATACAGCGTTTTCCATTAATGGTATTGGCTTCTTCCGTAAATATGTCCACTATCACTAAGCTGCTGAGCATACAGCTTTTGGAATCAGAAAAGATTAATCGTCAGCTTTTTTCGGCGATGAAAAATGCCATCTCGTTTCCGAAAAAACTCGATGGCTATGTACCAACCCTTGTACAATCGGGATTTAAGAAAAACGAGCCCTATGCAGTTTCCATTGTGAAGATGAAGCACCGAGAACTTATTACGAGTTCTGAAAGTCAGTGGCTGGTGAAGTCAATGGAGGCACAGCTTTTGAAAGCCGGGGACAAGTCCTTTGTGCTAACAATGGATGATATCTATGTCTTTGTGTTTTCAAATTACTCCGAGAAAGAAATGCGCGAGATTATGCTAAAAATGATTATGCTATTGCGCATGAAAGAATATCAATTCTATGTGGGGAGTAGCATTAATCATTCGGATGTAGAGCAGTTAACGAATGCTTATGTACAAGCAAAAAAAGTCGTAAATTTGAGCGAACGCAATGGCTGGGAAAATCAGTTGGTGCAATATCGTGAATTGGATGTTTATCAGCTGCTGTTGGCAATTGATGACAAGAACACCATGAAGCAATACTACGATGCCAAGCTTGGAGTTCTTGAAAAGCATGATCAAAATAACGGCTCGGATTATCTGGAGTTTTTGAAGGTGTATTTGAACAGTAACTGCAATATTAATGATACAGCAGATAAGCTGTTTATTCATCGCAATACGGTGGTATATAAAATTAAGAAAATCAATGAGCTGTTGGACTGTGATTTATCTGAACTAGAGGTGCGTGTAAAACTATTTTTAGCAATTATGTTGCAAAATATCATATAAAAACGATACGAGAAACAGTAGTGTCTGTTGTGGAAAGAGGTTAACTTTTCGGCATGCTGTGAAAGTTAATCTTTTTTTGCGCAAAAAAAACATGGAAAAATATACGCCTAGAATATCAATCAATATGAATGAATAAAAAAATAAAGTAAAAGATAATTGAATGAAAAATGTGCGGTAGGAGGAATGATTCAATGAGTATAGCAGATGTTTTACAGGAAAAAGGCATTGAATTGCCACCGGTGGTTGTGCCAGTGGCAAACTACATGCTTGCTTCTCGCAGTGGGAAGGTGGTAACTTCTTCCGGATTTACACCAAAGGCCAATGGCGTCTGGACGGTGACTGGTAAACTCAATGATTCACGCATCGAAGAAGGCTATGAAGGGGCAAGACTTGCGACCTTAAATGCCTTGGCAGCACTCAATGAAATGTGTGGCGGGCTTGATAATATTGCGAAAGTCCTCAAAGTGAGCGGTTATATTGTTTCGGAAGATGATTTTCACAATCAATCCAAGGTGCTCAATGGCGCATCGGACTTATTGGTAGAAATTTTTGGTGATGCTGGCAGACATGCACGCTTTGCCGTGGGGATTAATTCCCTCTTTGGGAACGCTTCGATTGAAGTAACCTTGGATGTAGAACTTAAAGACGAGTCCTTAGCGAAATGCTAAGGAAACATACGGTTAAATATAGAAGGAAGGTTGAACGGCTATGAGTCAGACCGCAAATGTAGTAGTAATAGGTGGCGGGATTATTGGGACAGCGATTACCTATTATTTGGCCAAAAAGGGCGTGAAGAATGTTGTGCTCGTGGAACGCCGTGGTATAGGTGAGGAAACCTCCAGTGCTTGCGACAGTGGGGTAATGATCCACACCAAGGCACCGGGTATTTTGCAGCAAATTCAACAAAAGAGCAATCGTTTGTATGAAACCTTGAGCCAAGAATTGGGGCGCGAGGTACATTATAACAAGATGGGAAGTATGGTAATGATTGACGACCCATCCCTTGTTGGAACATTTGAAGATACTATTAAGCAGCAGGTTGGCGTTGGAATTAACGTTTCCTTAATCAGTGGCGACGATGCGCGCAAAATTGAACCATGCCTCTCCAAGGAAATCTGTGCAGTGTCTTATTGCTTGGACGATGCGCTGGTTAGCCCGATGGATGTTACCTTGGGCTATGCGCAAGCGGCAGAAAGATTAGGTGCCACAGTCATGACCAATACCGCGGTAACGGATATCTTGGTGGAAAATGGCAAGGTCAAGGGCGTTGTTACCACGAAGGGCATTATTTATACCGAACAAGTGGTTAATGCTGCGGGGGTATTTTCTCCTGAAATCGGCAAAATGGCGGGGATGGATGTTCCGGTAAAACCACGCCGTGGGAACATTATTGTTTGCGAACAGGTGGCACCGGTGGTGAATCATATCTTGCTTTGCTGCCGTTATGTGGCATTGAAATATCATCCGGAATTGGCTGAAACTTCTGATGACCCAAGCATGAAGATGGGCGTCAATCTCTTCCTGGAGCAAACACATACCGGGAATATTTTATTCGGCAGTAACCGTGAATGGAGTGGCTATGATAAGAGCACCTCATATGAAATCCTGCGTGCCGTGTGTAATTATGCCACCCACTATGTGCCATTCTTGAAAAATATCAATATTATTCGCACCTATGCCGGGCTTCGTCCTTATTGCGATGGCGGTCCAATTTTAGGGCCGGTGAATGGCTTGGAAGGGATGATTATGGCAACCGGTCATGAAGGTGGCGGGATTGGCTATGGTCCTGCAATGGGTGACATTATGAGTGATTATATTATTAATCAAAAGATTACCGATGAAATCGCACCATATCTGTATAGCAGATTTCAGAAATAAAGAAGATTTTGGAGGCGTTAAAAATGGCCAGAATTGAACAACATCCAATCTTGGATTTTAAAAAGGGACGTGAAGTCACTTTTACATACGAAGGACAAGCATTAAAAGGCTACGAAGGGGAAACCATTGCAGCAGCATTGCATGCAGCTGGGGTGCGTTCCTTGCATGAGTCTGAAAAAAAGCATCGCCACAGAGGACTATTTTGTGCGATTGGTAATTGCTCTTCTTGCCTTATGAAGGTAAATGGGATTCCGAATGTGAGAGTATGCGTGGAACCATTGCGCGAAGGTATTACTGTTGAACGTCAAGTAGGCAATGTGAAGCCCGAAGTGGATGTGCATATCGAAGCCAAGCTCAGCAACGAACGTGAATTGGTGAAAACCGAGCTTCTCATCATCGGCGGTGGCCCTGCCGGAATGTGTGCGGCGATTGAAGCGGCAGAAGCCGGCGTGCAAGTTCTGATGCTTGAACGTAACAGTGACCTTGGTGGCCAGCTCATTAAGCAAACCCACAAATTCTTTGGCTCCGAAAAGCAAAATGCCGGAACCCGTGGCGTACAGATTTCCATCGACTTGGCCGCAAAGATTAAGAGCATGCCGCAAATTACCCTGTGGACCGATTCCATCGCAGCCGGTTTTTATAAGAACGGAGTGGTGATGGTAGACAAAAATGGCGTGGTTGAAGGGGTAAAAGCAGAACGCATTATCGTTGCTACCGGGGCATTTGAAAAGAATCTCGTCTTTCCAAATAACGACTTGCCGGGGGTTTATGGTGCCGGTGCGGTGCAAACCTTGATGAACATGGAAGGGGTTATTCCGGCGGAAAATGTGTTGATGGTTGGTGGCGGGAATATTGGCCTCATTGTGAGCTATCAGCTCATGCAGGCCGGCGTAAATGTGGCTGCGGTGATTGAAGCCGCACCGAAAATCGGTGGCTATCAAGTGCATGCCAACAAGCTCAGACGCGCTCAAGTGCCGGTGATGACTCAACACACCATCAAATATGCCTACGGCACAGAAAAGGTTGAAGGCGCGGTCATTTGCCAAGTGGACGATCATTTTCAACCGATTCCAGGCACCGAGCAGGATGTCAAGTGCGATGCCATCTGCATGGCGGTTGGGTTGCAACCGCTTCCTGAACTCTTTTTCCAAGCAGGTTGCGATATGAAATTTGTGCCGGAGCTTGGTGGTTATGTGCCGGTGATTGACGACGCACGTCATACCAGTGTGCCAAACGTGTACGCCGCCGGGGATTCCGGTGGGGTAGAAGAAGCGTCCAGTGCGATGCTTACCGGGAAACTCGCAGGTTTGTCCGCCGCCAACGATTTTGGTCGCGTGCCAGACTTTGAGGAGAAATTTGCTGACTATCTCGAGCAATTGGATTCCTTGCGCCCAGAGGGTGGCAAGATTAAAAATGGCATCGTAAAAACAAAGGAAGGGAGTCCGGTTAACTATGAGCACTGAAGTATTAAAAGAATTAGAGGCGAAGGTTCAAGACATTTTACCAAGTGAAGAACGCCGTCAAAAAGGCCCCTATGCCCTCTTTGAATGTTTCCAAAACATTCCTTGTAACCCTTGCTATACCGCCTGCAAATTCAACGCAGTAAAGCCACTCACCACCATTACCGATACTCCGGAAACCTATTTTGACCATTGTGTGGGTTGTGGCGCTTGCATGCTCGTTTGCCCGGGCTTGGCTTGCTTTGTCATTGACGAAAGCTATTCTGATACCGAATCCATTGTGAAGATTCCTTATGAATATGCTCCGCTACCGGAAGTCGGTGCAGTAGTAGATGGCGTCAATCGTATTGGCGAAGCCGTTTGCAAGGTCACCGTGAAACATGTTCTTACCTCCAAAAACAAAACCGCTGTTGTGACCTTAGTGGTACCAAAGGCATACACCCACGTGGTGCGTGGCATTAGTATGAAGGCCAAGGAACAACTTATTAGCGATGAAGTGACCCATGCAGAACAAGGTGAAAGTATTGTTTGTCGCTGTGAAGATGTGACTGCAGAAGAAATAGCCGCAACCATAGAAAACGGCGCAGATACCTTGAAGCAAGTGAAGTTTAATACGCGTGTGTCTATGGGACCATGTCAAGGCAAGACCTGCATTTCCTTAGTGATGCGCGAGCTGTCCGCGAAGACCAAGACACCTGTAAACGACCTCACAGCGCCAACCTATCGGCAACCGATTCGCCCAATTAAAATTGGCGCTTTCTTGAACGAAGAGGAATAGCACCCAAGCAGTTCTCCAGGACGCGGAGGGCTGCTTTTTTGTTGCGTAAAAGCCCTTGAAACAGCCGTTTTTGCTCTTGACGCATGGGGCGCTTGGTTATACAATAAAACAATAGTAAAAAATGTGTAGACAAGGAGGAATCCTACGTTTCCTACGTCCCAGAGAGGGTGGCCTTGGCTGGAAGCCGCCTATGTAGTTGTTGGATTCTACCACCTTCGAGCAGCACCGGGATGACCGGTGACGGGTGCTCCCGTTACGAGCGTAAAGTGGGTCGAAAGTGCGCTTTCGACCAATCTGGGTGGAACCACGGGAATGTTCGGCGCTCTCGTCCCTTTTGGGATGAGTGCGCCTTTATTTTTTTATAAAAGGAGAATGACAATGATTAACATTACTTTGCCAAACGGCAGTGTAAAAGAATTTGACGCTGCCGGCGTAACCCCTCTTGAAGTGGCTAAGAGCCTTTCCAACAGCCTTCCTAAAAAGGCAGTGGCTGCTGTGATTGATGGTGTTATAGCAGATCTCGGTACTGTGATTGATAAGGATGCCAGCGTATCCATTTTGACTTTTGACGATGCGGAAGGCCGTGAAGTGTTCCGTCACTCCTCCAGTCACGTGTTGGCAGAAGCGGTACAACGTCTCTGGCCGGGCACCAAGCTTGCTATTGGTCCTGCTATTGAAAACGGCTTCTACTATGACTTCGACAGTGAACACACCTTTGTTCCTGAAGACTTGGAAAAAATCGAAGCAGAAATGAAGAAAATCATCAAGGAAGGCGCTGCTTTCGAACGTCGCGAAGTGCCTCGTGACGAAGCGATTGCTTTCTTTACCGAACGCAACGAACCTTACAAGGTTGAACTTATTCAAGACCTTCCGGAAGATGCACTCATTAGCTTCTATCAAGACGGTGACTATGTAGACCTTTGCGCAGGTCCTCATTTGCCAAAGACCAGTGCCATCAAGGCGATTAAGCTCATGAGCATTGCAGGGGCTTACTGGCGCGGCGATGAAAAGAACAAGATGCTCCAACGTATCTACGGGACCAGCTTCCCTAAGCAAGATGCATTGGATGAATACCTCCATATGCTCGAAGAAGCAAAGCGTCGTGACCACCGTAAGCTTGGCAAGGATCTCGACCTCTTTAGCTTCGTAGAAGAAGCACCGGGCTTCCCAATCTTCCATCCAAAGGGTATGATTTTGCGCAATGAATTGGAAACCTTCTGGAGAGAAGAACACAAAAAGGCAGGCTACAGTGAAATCCGTACCCCACTCATCATGAACCGTGCACTTTGGGAACGTTCCGGCCACTGGGATCACTACCAAGAAAATATGTATTTCACCGAAATCGACGAGCAACCATTTGCCATTAAGCCAATGAACTGCCCGGGTGGGATTTTGCTTTATAACGAAAGCCTTCACAGCTACCGTGAATTGCCATTGCGTTGGGCTGAATTGGGCTTGGTTCACCGTCACGAATTGAGCGGTGCGCTCCATGGCCTCATGCGTGTACGTGCATTTACTCAAGACGATGCGCACATCTTTATGCGTGAGGACCAAATTATCGACGAGCTTATCGGCGTTATGAACCTCGTTGACCGCATTTATACCAAGTTTGGTTTTGAATATTCCGTAGAGCTTTCTACCCGTCCTGAAGATTCCATGGGTAGTGATGAGCTTTGGGAAAAGGCAACCGATGGTTTGCGTTCTGCCTTGGCTGCAGTTGGTCGTGACTACAACTTGAACCCTGGTGACGGTGCGTTCTACGGCCCTAAGATTGACTTCCATCTCAAAGACGTGCTTGGTCGTACCTGGCAATGCGGGACCATTCAGCTCGACTTCCAAATGCCTGAAAAATTCGATATGTCCTATATCGGCGAAGACGGCGAAAAGCATCGTCCTGTTATGGTTCACCGTACTGTATTCGGTAGTATGGAACGTTTCATCGGGATTTTGACCGAACACTTTGCAGGGGCATTCCCAACCTGGATGAATCCTGTGCAAGCGATGATTATCCCAATTACCTCCGACCAAGCAGATTATGCCGACGAATTGGCTGCAAAGCTCAAGGAAGACGGCGTACGTGTGGAAGTTGACCATCGCAGCGAAAAGATGGGCTACAAGATTCGTGAAGCAACCGTTCACAAAATCCCTTACATGCTCGTTGTCGGTCGCAAGGAAGCCGAAGACGGCACCATCAGCTTGCGTTCCTACAAGAACGGTGACGAAGGGGTTCAAAACTTCGAAGATTTCCGCGTAAAAATTAACGAAGAAATTGCTGCTCGCAGCATGTAATGAATAGCGACCTGTTGATTTATTGTAAAGGAGGGGGAGGATGAGTCGGTCAAAGAAACCTACAGACCGCCGTCCCATGAGCGGTTCTTCATCAAGGGCGACATCATCCGGTCGCCCTTCTTCAGGTCAAACAGCACGTTCATCGGGAACGCGACAGTCGTCTGTGGCGCGCCCGAGTGCCACTCCGAGCAGAAGCAGCACAGGTGTATCGCGTCCAAGCACAGCACGAGCCGGAAGCGCCGGTCGTTCGATTTCATCGGGGGCGCGTCCAAACAGCGGCACGCCGGCAAGACCGTCTGCACAAACCGGTTCTTCGCGTTCGAATATGCCGCCGAGTCGCACAAGCACAGCACGTGCCGGCAGTGCAACACGTCCGATTCCTTCGAGTCAACGCCCAAGCAGCGGTACTACGGCTCGAAGTGGTGCGCCGTCAAACGCTGCTCGCGGAAACGGCGGCAGCCGACCAAATGGCAGCGCCTCGAATCGAGGCCGTTCCACTGCGTCAAGCAATGCGAAACGTCCACCGGCAAAACGTCCAAGTGGCAGACGACGCAAAAAAATGCGTCCACGTTGGGGGCGATGGCTTTTGCTGGCACTGGTGGTATTGCTTTGTGTGAAGCTTGTGCCGGATGTAGTCAATCATTTCAGTGGGGATGAGGACGTGAGCACGCAAGTGCAAGCGGTGACAAAACCTCTCGTAAGTGATGCCGATAAACCGGGCTTTGATGAAACCATCAACAGTGATTCCGCCATTATTATCAATGTGGGCAATGGGGATGTGCTTTACGAAAAGGCTGCCGACACCCAACGGGCACCGGCGAGTCTTGTAAAACTGATGACCGTTTATGTAGCAATCAAAAATTGTGACGATTTCGACCGTGAATTGCAAATGCCGAAAGAAGCGTACAAAGGCCTTGAAGAAGGCAGTGCTTCTCAAAGTGGACTCAAAGCGGGCGAAACCGTAACCGTGCGCGACTTGCTGTATGCGGCATTGTTGAGCTCCGGCGGCGATGCTGCCAACGCACTGGCGCTTGTTACCAGTGGCAACACCAAGAGCTTTGTGGATTTGATGAATGACGAAGCCAAAAAAATGGGCCTTGATAGCACGGTCTTTAAAAATCCAACTGGGCTTGACGCCAAAGGTCAAGTGTCAACCTGTCGGGATATAGCACGTCTTGTCAAAGGGGCATTGGGAAACACCCTCTTTAAGGAAGTATTTACCAGCCAAACATACACCACCACAGCCAACGAAACCCATTCAGATGGCCTTGCACTCAGTCATACCATGACCAGAGACCTCAACACCTTCCAACGCTATTTTGATACATCGGGCTATGACATTGTTGGTGGAAAAACCGGCTATACCGAAAATGCCGGCAATTGCCTGGTGACTCTTGCGCAGAAAAAGAGCTATCCAAGCTTTGTGGTCGTGACAATGCACGCCACCGGAACAGGCGATCAATATTATCAAGCCTTTCACGATGCAGTAACGCTCTATGGCGAGGCATACGAACAACTTAAAAAGACAAGCCCAACCGATGAAGCATCTGTTGAATAAATAAAAAGCACTGTGCAACGCTGCACAGTGCTTTTTTTGCTTTTGAGAATGGGACGTTTTGGATAATGACAAAAAAACACGAGCACATTTCATACTGGAGGTAGCTATACAAACCAGTAAAAAGGAGAGGGTGCTCGTGTTTTATTATAAGATTGATGAATTTGATATACGCTATCAGGAGTGCCGAACGAATGGCGTATGGGTACCAGAGTAAGGCGTTTTTCTAAGCGCAATGAGTGAATTAATTTTTAGGAAGTTAATACATTTCAACTGCATTTTGATTTTGATGGTATTAGTCGTTTAGAGGAAGGGTGTTGTTTACCATCATATCGTAATACACATTGGCTGCTTGGGCAAGCTGCTTTACCGGAGTGAATTCATTGTCGCGATGGGCATTAACGATGTCGCCAGGGCCAATGATAACCATGTTCATGTTCATGACGCTGCCAAAATAAGCGCCGTCTGTGGTGTAGCTGGCTGCACCATATTCGAGAGGAATATCTGTTTTGGCAAAACCGCGTCGTGCCATTTCTGCCAACGGCAGAGATTTATCGGTTTCCCAAGCTTCGCGACGTTCGATGACTTCAAATTTTGCATGAAAATCAGGATTTTCAGCAGAGAGCTTAGCCAACAGGGCTTCCATTGCATTCCAAATATCGTTGGTGGTTGAGCCGGGAACAAGTCGTGCATCCACAGTAACAGTACAGGTATCCGGTACAACGGCCGGTTCCAGCCCACCATCAATCAGTGTTACTTGCCAGAATACATTGCCGAGCATTTCATATGGTGGAAAATCAAATTTGTGCTTGTTTACCGCATTAATTAAAGTGGATGCATGGTTAATGGTATTGTTGCCTTTGCCTTCGATAGAAGCATGACCGCTTTCGCCAGTGAGCGTAATATCTGCCCAAGTACGTCCACGGCAGCAGCAATAAAGCTTCATGTCGGAAGGTTCACAAATAACCATATCCTTGATATCATCTAAAAGGCCACAGGTGGTAAGCGCCTTAACGCCACCCATAACTGCTTCTTCATCCACGGTGCCAATAACCACGACATCCCCCGGTGGGACGATACCATTTTCCTTAACAGCTTTCAGTGCGGCCATTGCTGCCCCTAAGCCACCTTTCATATCAGCGCTACCACGTCCGTAGAGCATATCATCAATGATAGTTGGCACAAATGGGTCGGTTTTCCATTTGCTCAACTCGGTTTCACTTACGGGCACAACATCCATGTGACCGGAAAAGGATAACGGTGCTGCTTTACCTTGACCCTTGAGGCGGGCAATTACATTGAAGCGTCGTTCGGAAATCGGAACAGTTTCTACTGAAATGCCTGCTTCTTCCATATAAGATTTGAAATATGTCGCTACATCATATTCGTCGCTACCCGGATTGTAGCTTTGTCCGGCTACCAAGTTAGAAACAACTTCTACTACTTTGTCTTGTTTAATAGGAAATGTCATTAAAATGACCCCCTTTCTTATCGTTATTTATATTATAAAATGCGCTTTTATTCATGTATAATTGGTAGTAGTAATGTTGATAGGTTATCCCTATGGATGATTTTAGATGAGGTGATTCTATGCGCATTGAACAACTTGAATATCTTCTCAAAATTTCACAAATGAATACCATGACCCACGCAGCTAACGCACTGCACATCAGTCAACCCTCCTTGAGCGAAGCCATTAAGCGTCTAGAAAATGAACTGGATATCACATTATTGGAGCGTCACCATCAAGGCGTATCCTTGACTGAAGCCGGTGAATGTGTTGTTCATACTGCTGAGCGTATATTTGAAGAGCTGTATATCATGCAACATCAACTCGATACCATAAAAAAGCAATCGCCTCAAGCTCTTAAAACGATTTCCCTTGATGTCACACCATTTCTAGGAAATACCTATTTGTTTCAATTTTGGCGCCATTGTCAGGATGTTCACCATTGGGATATTAAAATCGAGCTTTATGATGCACAAAAAATTCTGGACCGTATCATTGCCGGCATTTCTTCCATTGGTATCATTCTCATTGAAGAGCAGTACCTACAAGAAATTAGTCGCAAGCATCCCGATCTTTGCTTTCATCGTCTTCTGTTCGGCCATTTACAAGCTTTCTTCTCAGAAAACCATCCCCTTGAAGCCTATAAAACCATTCCTGTAGAAGAGCTGTTAAAATATCCGCTGCTGTTCTTAAAAAACGATTGCATTCCACTGCAGGCTATTCTCAAAAACCAATGTAAGGAAGCACCGAACTCTCTTATAGAAAGTGATATTTATATCCTGCCGCAGCACTTCATTAAAAATAAGCTGGGTGTCAGTCTCATTTCCTCGATTTTGCTCGAATATTTCCCTAAATTTCCTTTTGATTTACAGCAAACTGTAATCAAAGATATTTCCCTCTATATTTCATCGGATTTGTATGTTGTCATGGATGGCGAATTTGCCAATACTAAAAACGGTGACCTCTTTTACCGAGAAATCACCAATTATTTCGAAAAGAATTATAATCAACAAATGTAAAATAACAACAACTGATCATAGGAAACATTTTTATCAAGGATTGGTTTCGAGAAACTCGCCAATTGTTATTGATATGTTGAAAAACATAAAAAACACGAGCATGTCTCATACTGTAAGTAACAATACAATCAGTAAGAGGAGGACATGCTCGTGTTTTTTATACACTGCAGTGAGGGCGCTTGCTTTGCGTGCAGGTTATAGACCGGCGCAAATGAAGCTTCTGAAGAGAGGTTATGATTTTGAATTCGGTGAAACGGGATTTAGACGGTAATTTTTGGAAGTCACTGCAATGTAGAGAAGAGGGTAATCATGGTAATTAGTATATATGAATTGCATTTTCAGCAAAATGAATATGCTGTAATACATTAAAAAGATATGGGATTTTTTATAATAGATGATAATAGTCCAGTACATAATCTCGAAAGAGTCTGTTATATTTTGTGAGATAACAATGCTCTGCCCATTGAAGATAGTATTCATAGCGAATATTGGTACCTAGAACTTCCAATGAATGATAGTATTTTGGAGGATAGCGCATGTATTGTCGTTTATCATGAGCGCAGGTGATGATACCACCGAATCCTTCGTGAAATAGCTCTGTCATGATGGTTGATGAGCCTTCGAAAACAATATTAGGAGTAAAATTCAACTCTTTGCTTAAAATATCAATCATACGGTGTTCGTTCGCAGAAGGAAAGAGTGCGACCAGTGGTACCTTAGAAAGCGTATCTAAACCGATGGTGTTGCGGTTTGCTAAGGGCGAGCTAGCTAATACCAATAGCTCAAAGGGCTGGCTACTCAACAGATAGCGGTTGAGCGGTGGTAACGTTTTTGTACCGGAAACAATACCGAAATCCAATGAACCATTTAACAAATCTTCTTGGATTTGACGTTGAGACATTTGTAGTATATTAAGACGCATATCCGGATAGATATCATAAATATTACTGAGCCAGTTTGCGTGATATTGGCTATGTGAAATACCAAGATTGACGGTCTTTTTGTTATAAATACCTTTGGCTTCTTCAAATTCACTATAAATATTGTTCATTTCATGGGTGAAAGATAAGCTGAATTTATAAAATTCCTTGCCATGGGGCGTTAAAACAATAGCACGTTTGTGATGCTCGAGCAGAGGATAACCGATTTCCTTTTCTAATTTGCTATGAGATAGCGATAGCGCAGCTTGAGATATGCCTAGCTTTTCAGCGGCTTTAGAAAAAGAATTTTGTTTAACGAGTTCAATAAAATATTCAAGTTGAAGAAAATTCATCACATACTCCTCCTTAATAGGTGAGTGTAAACGTGTCGTTATCACAATAGGATCTATCAGCTGTAAAGCGTGGATAATCATTAATAAATGCTTGTACAATATTAGCAGCCATTGCAGGTAAATTGCGATTTTGCTTCCAACAAATTGAGAGATTAAAGGTAGTTTTTAAATCAAGAATTGGTAAAAAACAAGCTTCTAGGGTGCGGATATTTGACGCATCAGAGGTGGCACTTTGCACATTTCTCATGTAAATCATTTGCTTAGAAACAAATAGAAGACCTCGACCTTGAGAAAGAATATCAAACATCATTGGCTGGGAGCCTTCGAAAATAATATTAGGCGTGGCATTTTTTTGCGCAAACATTTTGTCGGCAATACGACAGTTGATATTTGATGATAGCGCAACAAAAGGTTCGTCACGAATATCTTCAAAGGTGAGCGCGTCCTTTTTGGCCAAGGGGTGATGTGTTGGTACAATAATCATATATTCATCAGGCACCAGGATTTGTTGAGCAATCCCTACAGGGACATCTGAAAAATCGCCAAGAGCAACATCAATTTTTTCTTCGTTGAGCTCGGTTATCATTTGCGATTCACTCATCACAATTTGCGAAATTCTGGCATCCTCATTGTTCAAAATAAATTTAGTCAACCAGTTGTCCAGAAACATGCTATTGCTAGAGGCCATGGTGAAATGATGGAAAAGGTTGAACGTTATAGCGTTCATTTGTTTCTCTAAATTATCTAATTGAGAGAAAATTGAATGGACATGCTTTAGAAGACATTGACCATTTTCGTTCAAATAGATGTTTCGACCCTTACGGTCAAACAATGGGGTACCTAATTCCTCTTCGATGCGGCGAATGGTAGCACTTAAAGATGGTTGAGAAATATGAAGCTTTTCTGCGGCACGGCTGATGTGTTCTTCTTGAGCGACAACTTGGAAATACTGCAAATGAGAAATGTTCATCAATGTCAGTCCTTTCTATAGTGTGATGGAATAAGATTAACACATTATAGAATCTTAAAATACAAAAAAATGATTTTTATTCAAGAGAATTGTTAAATGAAGCGCAACACCATCAAATGGAAAGCTCAAATGGTGTCCAATCCCCAAAAACTTTTTGTGGCGCTTGCTGTGGTGATAAAGAAGGTTGTTTAAGCACGCTTGAAATTGAAGTGGAGAAACGACCCAATTCCGCACAAGGAAACGAATAGATTAATTTTGAGGATGAAATGGGACAAACTCATAGAAAAAACCTTCTGGTGAATAGTATCGCAACGATATTTTACCAGAAGGTCTATGAGTTTTTTTGTTGCGATTAGATTGTCAATTCGCGTTGATATAATACCTTGCCTTCTTTGATAGATTGAAGTACTTTGATGTCCTTGATAGCCATCGTATCAACGGTAAGAGGGTTTTGATCGACGATAATCAGGTCTGCTATTTTGCCCGCTTTAAGAGAGCCCTTTTCATTTTCTTCAAAATAACCATAGGCAGCATTAATTGTTACAGCCTTAAGTGCCTCCCAAACATCAATGCTTTGATCGGCGCCCAATATTTGGCCATTACGAGTTTGGCGTGTAACTGCTGCCCATACAGTGTGGAACATATATGGCATGACAACAGGCGTATCAGTATGGAAGTTTACACAGATATCACGATTGATAGCATCTTTTACAGGGCTAATGCGTGAGCTTCGAATATCGCCAAGATTTTTTTTGTGAATATCGCCCCAATAATTAACATGTGCAACGAAGATAGACGCAATCATATCCAATTTTGCCATTTTATCAAGCTGGTCATTGCGTGTTGTTTGACAGTGAATCATGGTTGGTCGCAGGGCGTGTTGCGGTGCATCCGCCGGATAGTTTGCTAAGCATTTTTCATAAATATTAAGGAACTGATCACCGGCCGCATCGCCGTTGCAATGGCAAAGTAACTGTAAATCGTCGGTTAAGCTTTTCTCGATATAATTTTGAACTTCATCATCACTAAGCCATGGATACCCGCAATTGTCGTCGTCATCTTGGTAAGGCTTAGACATCCAGGCGGTTTTGCATTGTGGCGATCCATCCAGAACTAATTTATATCCACCAATTTTGAAATGATTTACATAGTGGTTGACACAATCCTTGTTTTCGTTCACAATCTTGGGCGCATCGTCCATGGTGAAGCAAGGGTAGCTGATAACATCGCATTTTAATCGACCACTGTCGGCAAATTGACGTATTAACGAAACACTATCGCTGATGGATGCCCCATCTTGAATTGTCAGAATGCCATTTTGGATATAGAAATTTTGAGCATCGTCTAATGACTCAATATTGGATGCAGCGAAAACATTACCGACATATGGCAGAGCTGCATGCATCGCCATTTCTTCCAATAAACCCAGAGGTTCGTTGGTTTCCGGGTCTCTGGCAATGAAGCCACCGGGAATTTCACCGGAATCCTTGGTAATCCCCGTTAATTCTAACAATTTGCTGTTAGCAACCCCCATATGGATGCTGGTGTGAATAACAATGATAGGAATGTCGGTGCTAATCTTATCCAAGTCTTCCTTTGTAGGATGAATATTTCCTTCTAAGAAATTGTGATCATAGCCCATCCCGATTAATGATTTTATATTATCTGCTTTTTTTGCATCATAAGCTTCTTGCATAAGTCTAACAATATCAGCGCAGCTTTCTGCGTCTAGAAGTGGAACTGTTTGAAGGAAGGTGGCAGTATTTGCAAAATGACTATGCCCGTCAATAAATGCAGGCATAAGCGTATGCCCTTCTAAATCAACCCAAGTAGCGTCGGATGGAATATCCGCGTCGTCGCGATTCCCAACATAAGCAATTTTCCCGTTATTTTCAATGAGGATTTCTGCTTCTGGCATTGCGTCCTCCATGGTTAAAATTGGTCCGTTATAATATACGATCATAATGGGCACCTGCTTTCGTTTCTCATAGTGTTTTATAAATAACAATGAGTTTTGCAAAACTTAATTTTAATTTAGGGTTATTAACAGATAATTTCAAATACTTATTAAAGAAAGAAAATTAAGCTAAAATAAGCAAATGACTATTAATAAAATCGCGGATTAACACTTAAAAATAGTCGAGATAATTATTTATCATGCATAGTATAATCGTTATTAATAGTCTGAAATCTGCGAAAATACTGCGGTTTAGAGCAGGTGCGTTTATATACTTCATCAAATCAAAGCATAATGTGCGCGTTTCGGTAATATATAAAAATCGCTTAAAATTTGAATTATTAAACGAATGAATATAGTATTTGTTATTGCTCTTTTTATGATGTATAGTTCACTTAAGTTCCAGGAACGTAGAGAAACTTTTGGAAAATGAGTACATCGAACAAAAGGAGGAATACGCTATGACACTGATGATTAGTATTTCATGGATTGGTGTTATGATCTTACTAGGGGTCCTTATTAGAGCTTTTGTTAAACCACTTGCAAATATGTTGGTGCCGGCTTGTGTAACAGGTGGTATCATCGGATTTATCTTAATGAATACAGGCGTGCTTACGAAAATAGGGGTGGATTTTGCAACCCTGAATGCAATTGTGTCTAATTTATTTACGATTACATTTATTTCCATGGGGCTCACAGCGACTCCGAAAGAAGAAGGGGTTAGTGCCGGGAAGGAAACCTTCAAAGGTTCCATGGTATTAGGCTGTGTTTGGGACTTCCTTTATGCAATTCAACCACTCGTTGGTTTCGGGGTACTGTTGTTAATTGGTGGACTTTTCGAAATTAGTCCTAATTATGGTTTGCAAATTCCATTTGCATTCTGCCAAGGCCCTGGTCAATCTATTAATTTCGGTGGCCAAATTGAAGCCGGCGGATTAATGCCTGGTGCACAACAGGTTGGTCTTTTGTTTGCAGTAATGGGCTTTGTCTTTGCTTTTGCTATTGGCGTACCGATTGCTAAATATGGGATGAAGCACAAAATGGCAACCTTCCCACGTGAAATTAGCAAGGGTATTAGTAGAGGTATTTTTGAACCGGGCGATGAAGAAATTTTAAGCGCCGGGACACAAACTACTTATAGTGGTAATATCGATGCACTTGCCTTCAATATGGCTTTGGTTGGCTTAGGTTACACAATTACACATCCACTTTGCTTATTGCTTCAAACGTCTTCTATTAGTTTGATTCGCACGATTGGTACCATGGAGTTCTTCGTTGGTCTTTTCGTAGCCTACGGGATGAAGTATGTGATGAATCTTACCGGTGCAAAGAAATATCATGATGACATTTTACAAGCACGTATTACCGGCTGGGGAACTGACTTTATGATTTGTGGGGCCTTCATGGCTGTACAAATGGCTGTTGTTGGTAAATGGCTTATTCCTATTTTTGCAGTATGCTGTGTAGTTGGTATAGTTTCTTTCGCAGTAGCACTCTTTTTTACTACTCACATTGGTGGGGCTTACGACTTCGAAAGATTCCTTGGCCTTTGGGGGACCATTACCGGTACCTGCCCAAGTGGTATTGCATTGATTCGTATTGTTGACCCTGCTTTGAAAACAACTGCTGCCGCAGAATGTGGTGCAATGAATATATGGATGACTCCTATAACCATTTTGGCGCCACTTTGTATTGAATTCTGTTGTGGACGAATGTCCTTCACCAGCTTATTGATTGCTTATGCGATTGGAGCAGTGGGCTCCTTGGCTGTACTCTTCATTCTTCGTGGCTTTAAACGTAAGAAATCCTTTAGTTTGCTTAAGCATGAACGCTATCTTACTTTGGAAGATTTTAAGAAGCAAGCTAATAACTAAGAATCCTCTATCAGAATATATAGCGTTGCTTTACGTGTAGGGATTCAATAACCCTGATAATTTGTAAAAACAAATTATGAACTGACCCCCAACAGTTAGATCTAAAAATCTAACAATTGGGGGTCAGTTTTTTATTGAAAATATAGTTTTGGATTCAAAATACAAGCCGTTGTAGCACGAGGGAATCGTTATGAATGACTAAAAGAAGCAATTAAGGTAGATATGCTTATTGCTATATTTACCAATGAATTAAGACGGTATTATATTAGAAATGTCCGGTTTGCCATAGGCTTGAAAATAGTGCATACAAAAAAAGAGAAGCAGGAATTCTGCTTCTCTATAAGGTCTAACAATTTGGGATTACTACAGGGCGTTGCTTCATTATAAAGATTCATTGGAGGGTTGTGCATTTCGGTAATTTTTTTGTAGCACTGTGCGGCGTTGCACAGTGCTTTTTTTGCTTTTGAGAATGGGAAAAAGAAAAAGCCATCTTTGTTGGATGGCTTTGAAAATGCAATTAGTGTTTGTTAATGGAATCAAAGAATGCGAGGGTGATGTCACGGCGGCTTAAGAGTCCAACGAGCTTATTGGTGTCACGTTCTACTACCGGTACAAATTTCAAACGGCGGTTATCCATCAAGGTAGCGAGCTCGGCGGTGTTGTCGTCTTCATAGCAGAATTGTACGCGCTTGGTGGCACAGTGCATGATAGACATTTGCCCGACTTCTTTAATCAATTCTTCGTCTTTTTCAGCTGATTTTTCATCGTAGCTTGCTGCATGATAAATAATCGGTACACGGTCTTGGAGCTTGGTGCGGCGTGCTAAGAATTCCATGACGTCGCCGTCACTCAAAAAGCCAACGAGTCTTTCGGATGCGTCAATGACAGGAAGGCAACCTACGCGATGTGTGCTAAACATATCAATTGCATCTTGAACGGTCGCGTTTTCGTTGATGGTAATAGGATTTTTGATCATGAGTTCATAAATTTCTTTCATTGTCATCCATCTCCTTTTTGAAGTTTAAATATTAATCGCTGATAGAGCGTTTATTAAACCAATCTTCGTAGCGTTTCCATTGTTGATAGTAGAAACGGTTAATCATAATGCGACGATATGGGGTCATATCTTGGTCGTAGAGGAGGGTGCAATCGGTTTTCTTGGCACTCATCATGCGACGAATTTTTGGCACAACGCGTTCCGGTGCGTATTCGAGAACCAAACGGGTTGGTACGTGGAGCCAGAGCGCCGGGTCGTTGTGATAATGCACTTCTGGTTTTTGCTTATGAACAATGCGTTCGTTGACAAGATAGGTGACGAGGTTACAACCGCTGACGGTGGTAAAGAAGCTGGAGCGTCCTTGACGGATGTTGATTTCAAATACCTTGTAGCGGCCGTCACGTTCGTCGTACTTGATGTCAAAATTGGAAAAGCCTACAAAGCCGATGGCTTCGAGGAAGGCTTTGTATTGGTCGTAAACCTCTTGAATGCCCTCTTGGATGATGGCGTTGTAGTTGCCAATGCCTGCCGGGGTGTAGTCTTCGAGTACGCAATGACCAAGGCACATGGCTTGAACCTTGCCGTTGGCATCGGAGTAAGAGTTTAGGACATACATGGTGGCATCATCACCGGGGATGAAGTCTTGCACAATCAAGGTGCCGGTGTAGCCTGCGCCGTAGATGTCGGAAAAGATTTGTTCAAGCTCAGCCGGAGAGTTGGCCTTGTAGGCCTTCTTTTTGCCCGGAAAATCCAAATCCACATATTCAATGGAATCGCTGGCTTTGACGGCGATTGGATAATCGAACGGTAAGTCAAACGGTGGTTTGGAATCCTTGTGGAGCATTACGGTTGCCGGATAGTCAAGGCCGTATTCTTCACAGATATTATAGAAGTCTTCTTTGTTTTCAAGACGGTTTTTGAGCTCGAGGTCAATGTATGGCACAATGAAGTAATCGCTGAGCCAATCTTTGTGACTGCAGATAAGCTCGGTGTAGCGGTCACCGCAAGCAATCAGGATGAGGTCATCGTAGATTGGGCGATAGGTGTCGGCAATTTTGGTGAGTACTTCGCGGAAAACTTCATCGGTGTCGAAGTTTTCGTAGGTTTGCACGTGCACAATTTTGCTGTGTCGGGTTTCAAGCAGCGGAATTTTGCCCAAGGCAAGGGATTTGATGCCGTATGCTTGATGAAAATTACGTGCCATGCCGTAGGCGTTGGCGTCGGTGCCAAGAAGAATCGGCAGAAAGCGTTTGTTTTTATTTTTAACGAGTTTTTCCATTCGGATAGCCACCCTTCAGTGATTTCAATGGTACTATTCTTAGTATAGCACACAATGGAGGGGTCTGCACCCTCTCATTGACGATAAGACAACACACCGCTACAATAGGAGAAAGTAAACAAAGGAGAGAATAGGCATGATCATCATTAATCAGCTCCATCTTGGAATTGACGAGCCACAAGAACGTTTGCGCGATAAAATTGCTGAGCGTTTGCATCTTCCGAAGGCGGGCTTTTCTTATACGATTTTGAAAGAATCCTTAGATGCACGTCGTCGTGATACGCCGCGCTTTAGTTATCAGGTTGCGGTGGATGCACCCATCAGCGAAAAGAAGGTACGCGCGTTAAAAGATAAAAATATAACCTGGCAACCGCAGGCGCGTATTAAGCCGATTGAACCCGGCGACAAACCGCTTGAGGGGCGGCCGATTGTGGTAGGTGCCGGTCCGGCAGGGCTTTTTGCCGCATATATATTGGCTGAGCATGGCTATAAGCCGCTTCTTCTTGAGCAAGGGCAGGCGGTGGATGTACGCACTCGGCAGGTGGAACGCTTTTGGCAGGATGGCACATTGGATTTGCACTCAAATGTGCAGTTTGGGGAAGGTGGCGCTGGTACATTTTCTGACGGTAAGCTCACCAGTCGCAGTAAAAATCCATTGGGCCACAAGGTTAATGAAATTTTCGCGGCACACGGGGCACCTATTGAAATCACTTATCAAGCCAAGCCACATATTGGTACCGATCTTTTGGGTGATGTGATTGTCAGTATGCGTAAGCAGATGGTTCATGCCGGGGCCGATGTGCGCTTTGGCGTGACAGTGCAGTCGCTTCTTTTGGAGGAAGGACTGGATGGGACAAGCGTGAAGGGCGTTACGACCAACGAAGGGGCTTTTTACAGCAATGTGGTCATATTGGCGCTGGGGCATAGCAGTCGCGATTTATTCCGTACGCTTTATGAGCAAGGGCTTGCCATGGAAGCCAAGCCGTTTGCGATGGGCTTTCGTATTGAACACCCACAGCGCATGATTGATGAGCGACAATATCGCGATTTGGCTGGGCATCCGCGTTTGGGTGCAGCCAGCTATCAGCTGACTTGGCATGATGATGTGCGCAATCGTGGGGTGTATACCTTCTGTATGTGTCCGGGCGGGCAAGTCGTAGCGGCTTCCAGCGAGCGTGAACGTCTTGTTGTTAACGGGATGAGCTATCATGCTCGTGACCTTGAAAATGCCAACAGTGCATTATTGGTAAACATTGGACCGGAGGATTTTGGCAATGGTGTGTTGGATGGTATGCTTTTTCAGGAACGCATCGAAAGCGCCTGCTATGCGTTAGGTGGCGGGGGCTATGTGGCACCGGTGCAAACTGTAGGTGATTTTTTGAAGGGTGAGAAATCCTCGGCGCTTGGAGATATTCGTCCGAGCGTATGCCCGGGGCATGTTCTGAGCGAGCTGAGCGGTCTGTATCCGGCATCAATTACCGATAGCTTACGTGCCGCTATTGGCGGTATGGGAATGCGACTCAAGGGTTTTGATCGACAGGATGCTGTTCTTACCGGTGCAGAAACGCGTTCAAGTTCACCGGTGCGTCTATTGCGCGATAAGGTGCAACGTGAAAGTGTGAATGTGAAAGGTGTGTACCCTATTGGCGAGGGTGCCGGTTATGCGGGGGGTATTGTAAGCTCTGCCATTGACGGCATTGCCTGCGCACAAGAAATTATCCAAACCTTTCGCGCCGACTGAGATTTTCTAAAGGAGGGCTTATATGCAAAAGGTTAGCATTATTCATCGCTTTGAGGACATTGAAAATCCCTCCAAAGAACAAATATTAAAGATGGTCAGCGAAAGCCAGCTGGAAGGCTTTGAAGGCTTTGGTGCCTTTGATATTCTGGGCTTTAATTGGTACGATATTCATACTGAGAGTAAGGAAACCTATCGTTTATTGATGTATATCGATGCCAATGAGCTGATTATCTATTGCCAAGATGCGAAGGCGTATCGTTACTGTCAAGAAGTGGTTGAGCAATTGCAATTGGAGGATGACCCAACCAATGAGCGGGTGTTTTATCGCTTTTTCATGCGCTTGTTGCGTGGCGATATGCAATACTTGGAAAACATGGAGGCACGCATTAATGCCGACATGATGGCATTGCTTAACGGGCGCTTGGAGGGCGCGTTGGATAACATTACGGTGACGCGTCAAGAGCTGATTCGTTTGAAGCATTATTATGAGCAACTTAACACGGTGTTTGACGATATCCTGATTGACGACCATGACTACTTTTCCGAAGAAGCCATGAGACGCATATCCATTTTGGACACGCGTACCGATCGCTATATCAATAAGGTGCAGGACTTACAGGTGCTCATCAGCCAAACACAGGACACCTACCAATCCCAGCTTTCGATTCAACAGAATGATTTAATGCGATTGTTTACTATTGTGACAGCGCTTTTTTTGCCGTTAACGCTCATTGTTGGGTGGTATGGCATGAACTTTGTGAATATGCCGGAATTGGACTGGAAGTACGGCTATGCGAGTGTTGTTGTACTTTGTATTGTCATCGTGATTGGCATGGTGGTATATTTCAAACACAAAAAATGGCTATAAAAATAGACACATCTTCCGCTTTGGGAGATGTGTCTTTGCATGTGTGGGAAATTATTTTTCAACCTTGCGATATGCCCAATGGTTGGTTGGGCCGTGACCATGACCAACGAGGATGCCATCACTGATTGCAGCGGCGATAAAGCCCTTGGCGGTAGTAACTGCTTCTTTCACGCTCTTGCCCTTGGCAAGCTCTGCGGTAATGCAAGCGGAATAGGTGCAGCCGGTACCGTGGGTACGAGCGGTATCAACACGTTCAGCGCTAAGGCTTACAACTTCGCCGTCTTCGGTAATGAGAATGTCTTCGGCGTTGTCGGTTTCCAAACGATGGCCACCCTTAATAACGACATTCTTTACGCCCATTGCTTGAATCTTCTTTGCAGCAGCAAGCAAGTCATCGAGGTTTTTGATGGTCATGCCGGTGATAACCTCTGCTTCCGGAACATTTGGTGTCAATACGGTAGCCAATGGAAGAATTTCCTTGATTAAGGTAGCAGCCGCTTCGTTTTCCATCAAAGAAGCGCCGCCCTTAGCAACCATAACAGGGTCGACAACGATTGGAATATCCGGATGCTTGCGCAATTCTTCGGCAACGGCATGCATGATGTCGATATCGGGAAGCATGCCGGTTTTCAATGCCTTGATGTCAAAGTCATCGAAAACAGCCTTCAACTGAGAATTTACATTAGACACCGGTACCTTGTGAATATCATGAACGCCCAAGGTGTTCTGGGAGGTGATTGCCACGATAACGGAGGTACCAAATACCATGCGTTCTTGGAATGTTTTTAAGTCTGCTTGGATGCCGGCGCCACCACCACTGTCACTACCGGCGATGGTGAGGGCTTGGGCAACAGGTTTTGCTTCATAGCTCATAAAAATAAGCTCCTTTCAGAAAAATGGTTTTATTTATTGATTCTGTCGATAAGACCGCGGGATTGGAAAGCCTTCAAAAGCACCCCGGCCACAACTGCCCCAACAAGAGAGGAGAGGAAGAAACTAGGAATATAGCCGAACAAGGCCACTTTGGTGCCCAAGAAAGGCAATGCCATAAGAGCAGCAAGCATAGCACCCAAAATCCCGGTCCCGATTACTTCACCGCAGGCTGCAGCAACAAGGCTATTCCAACGTTTGAACGCAAACCCTGCAAGGAGTGCCCCAATCATACTGCCGGGAAAGGCCAAAATAGAGCCGGTACCCATGAGATTGCGAATGAGAGAGGTGACAAAGGCACAACCCATTGCATACCATGGTCCCAAAATAACGGCAGTCAGTACGTTCATAAAGTGCTGCACCGGTGCGGCTTTTGCGACCCCGATAGGGATAACGATGAAGGCGCTAAATACCACTGTAATGGCAATAAAGAGCCCGGCCAATACCAGTTTTTTTGTTTTGTTCATAATTAATAAGACCCCTTTCTAAAATAAAAATGCCTGTGCGCTATGTCGCACAGGCGTTTATTTTGTAGTACAATCACTTTCCTACGCTGGTGTGAGCCAGATCAGGTTCAAGGAGTTCACTCTCAGTCCGTGCGGACGCCCCCAGTGCTATGGTTCAAGTATAACACCTATTTGGACGAATGCCCACCCCCATCATAAAAAAGTGAAAACGAAGGGATATTGCAAAAAGTTAATTATGTCTGAATTGATGGTAGAGCTTTGCGCCACCGGCAACGTTAATAGCAGTGTAACCATGTGCTTGAAGCATACGGCAAGCAATATGTCCGCGTAAACCAATCATGCAGGTAATATAAATCGGTTGGTCCTTTGGTAGTTCATTGATGCGATCGCGAAGGACATTGATTGGAATATGATGAGTGGCAGGCATAGGCACCTTTTGGATTTCTCTGTCGGTACGCACGTCAAGCAAGACCGCACCATCGGCAACAAGCGCATCTAAGGCATCCATGTCTGTCAAATAGTTTTCACCGTTGGCAATATTTTCAGCAATGTAACCGGCAAAATTCACCGGCGCTTTGGCAGTACCAAACGGTGGGGCATAGCAAAGCTCGAGGTCTTGCAAATCATACACGCTGAGATTGCCACGAATGGCAGTTGCAATCACATCGATGGTCTTTTCAATACCGGCGCCACGGCCGACTGCTTGCGCACCATAGAGCTTCCCGTCTGCTTTTGCGTAAATGACCTTGAGGCACATTTGAGAAGCTCCCGGATAATAGGTGGCATGGTTGGCCGGATAAAGATGGATGCATTGGTAATCGCCGATACCCATCTCATTTAATTGACGAACGTTTTTGCCGGTGGCGGCACAGGTTGTATCAAATACGCGGCAAACTGAGCTAGAAAGGGTACCCTTGTAGTGCTTGTCTTGACCACAGATAATATCCGCCACCATACGGCCCATGCGGTTTGCAGGCCCGGCTAATGGCACATAGGTGTCTTTGCCAAAGATGTAATCCTTAACCTGGATGGCATCTCCGATGGCGTAAACATCGTCTGCACCGGCTACACGGAACTGATCATCGACAATAATGGCGCCACGGTCGGTGGTTGCAAATCCGGCATCCTTCGCAAGCTTGCTATCAGGGCGCACGCCAATTGCAAGAATGGTAAAGTCGGCGTCAATAACAGTGCCGTCCTTGAGACGCACGGTTTTGCCATCGTTTTCAAAGCCATTCAAAGCATTGCTCAAGTAGATTTCAACACCGTGTGCGCGCAGCTCGTCAACGAGCGAGGCAGTCATTTCAATATCGAATGATTTCATGAGCTGGTTAGGTCGTTGCACCAAATGGACCTTGATTCCCAAACGCACAAGGTTTTCAGCCATTTCAAGGCCGATATAGCCGCCACCTGCAATGACAGCGGTTTGGGGTTTCTTCGCATCAATAAAGCCCTTCAAATGATCCACATCATTGACATTGCGAACAGTAAAGAGGCGGTCCTTTGCCGCTTCTAATCCTTCTAAAGCAGGCACATAAGGCGCAGCGCCCGGCGAAAGCACAAGCACATCATATGGTTCGTTTCTGGACTCGCCGGTGGTGAAATCGGTCACAGTAACAAATTTTTTTGCGGCATCAATGCCTACGACTTCGGTTTGCACATAAGTATCGATATTAAACCATGATTTCATTTTTTCAACGCTTTGAACCAACAAGGCATCGCGCTTTTTTATTTCTCCACCAACATAATATGGTAAACCACAGTTTGCGAAGGAAATATGCGCTCCACGTTCAAACATGACAATTTCTACTTTTTCATCTAAACGACGAAGACGAGCCGCACAAGAAGCACCGCCGGCCACGCCACCAACAATTAACACTCTTTTTGCCATTAAATAATCTCCTTTCACATGTCCTGAATATTAAGATTTCAAATATTATACTATGAATGGGAATGGATGAGTAGTAAATAACAATAAGCAAGAGGAAAACGTTATTTCTATAAAGAACATTAAAGCTGGTATGAAAAACCTTACAAGCAAAAATTGCAAGTCCCCCAGCCCTTGATATAAAAATCGTTATTATCACAAATGTGTAATTTCTACAAAAAATGTGGGAACAATAACGGTCGCATAATGACTCAATTAAACATCGGTTATGGATGGCAATTGGTCAACCAATCACTGTCAATGAAGCTGTTTTGAGGGCTGCAAAAAGCTGACATATTCAGACTGAATAGTGTTGTTTTACTGAATTGAAAGAAAATAAGGACTATTATTCGTGCGATTTATTTACGGATATAGTTAGATATTGACTGGTTTTGCATGAAAAACTGCTGTGAATTATTTCTCTTATGTATCTGGACGTTAAAATATCCACTTGACGCAATCATGAATGTTTATAATAATAAAAAGGAAGAACAATTGAAATCGTCCTTAGCGTGCAGAAAACCTTTGAAATTATCTGAAAATAATTGTAAGATGAAACAAAGCGAATTGTAACAATAATGATGCTTACAATTAACAGTGCTCGGCGTAAGGACGCCAAAAGGTATGAGTTGTTTAATCTCAATATTAAATGAGGTGGGAGAAACATGTCAGAAGAAAGATTTGAAGTGATCGTCATCGGCGGTGGCTTAGCAGGTTTATCTGCGGCATATCGTCTCTCCAAAGCAGGCCGCAAAGTCCTCGTTTTGGAAAAAGCACCATTCAGCGGTGCGAAGAATGTATCTGGTGGTCGTATCTACACCTATGCGCTTGATAAGCTCATGGGCGACGAATGGAAGGACGCTCCACTCGAACGCGAAATCAATCAAGAACTCTTGATGATGATGAATGATGAAGATGCAGTTGTTGTAGACACCACTACCAATGCACTCGGAAACCAATCCTACAGTGTATTGCGTGCTCGTTTCGACAAATGGCTCGCTGGCAAAGTTGAAGAAGCCGGTGGTCTCGTTATCGGCGGTGCTTGCGTTACCGGTCTTATCCGCAAGGATGGTCGTGTATGCGGCGTAACCGTTGGCGAAGAAAAACTCGAATGCGATCTCGTTATCGATGCAGAAGGTGTTAACGCTATCGTTGCTGAACGTGCAGGCGTTATCGACCCAATCCGTCTTGAAAACGTTGCTGTTGGTGTCAAGTCCGTTATTCGCTTGAAAGAAGACGTTATCAACCAACGCTTCAACACCGATAGCTCCAAGGGTGCTGCACTCCTCGGTATGGGTTCCGCAAACCAAGGCATCTTTGGTGGTCTCTTCATGTACACCAACAAAGACACCATTTCCATCGGTCTTGTACAAGATTCCAAGACCTGGAAAGAAAACGGCCTCCATTTGCCAGACGCTATGGAAGCATTAAAAGAACATCCAATCATCGGTAAGTACATCGATGGTGGTGAACTCGTTGAATATACTGCCCACTTGATTCCTGAAGGTGGCTACGATGCATTCTCCGAATTCTGCGGCGATGGCATCCTTGTTACCGGTGATGCAGCTGGTCTTTGCATGAACCGTGGTTACACTGTTCGCGGTATGGACTATGCAATCATGAGTGGTATTGCTGCAGCTGAAACTGCTGAAGAAGCGCTTGCTAAGGGCGTATTCACCAAGGATTTCCTCAGCATGTACACTGCACGTCTTGAACACAACGTTTTGGATGACTTCAAGACTCTTAAAAAAGCACATCATTACATGGCTAACTCTGAACATCTCTTTACTACTTATCCTGAACTCGCTATCGGCGCTCTCCAAAGTATGTACAAGGTTGACGGTAGTGCCGTTGAATCCGTAGGCAAGACCATTAAGCATGGCATGCCAAAGATTAAATTGTTCAGCGTAGCAAAAGATGCAATCAAGGGGGTTTTATCATTATGATGAAAAAATTGAACATGGATGACCGCCTTGCGGCCAACCGTTTCGACAGTGATGACGAAAACGCACATATCGTTATTGATAAAGAAGCTTGCCGTACCTGCACTCATCGTGCTTGCACCTATAGCTGCCCTGCCGAACGTTACAAATGGGATGAATTGAATGACATCATGACCTTTGACCACGTTGGTTGCCTTGAATGTGGTAACTGCCGTTTGGTTTGCGAACGTCTCAATGAACGTCGCCCTGGTTATGACTGGAACTACCCAATCGAAGGCAGAGGCTTCTTGTCCAAAGAAGGCTAATTGAGCACGAAACTCGTTAATTACAAAAATAACGAAGAAAGAGGAGCAGTGAACTATGAATATCTTAGTATGTGTTAAACAGGTTCCGGATACCTCCGAAATTAAGGTCGATCCAGTAACCAATACCCTTATTCGTAAAGGGGTTCCAAGTATTGTTAACCCAGCAGACTTAAATGCAGTTGAAACTGCTGTTAAGTTGAAAGAAGAAAATCCAGATTCCGTAATCACCTTATTGTCCATGGGGCCTCCTCCAGCAGAAGAAGCTCTTCGCGAATGCTTGAGCATGGGCTGCGATGAAGCTTTCTTGTTGACTGACCGCGCATTTGGTGGTGCAGATACTTATGCAACCAGTTACTCTCTCGCAGTAACCATTCAACATCTTGAAGCTAAGCTTAACAAAAAGTTTGACCTCATCATCTGCGGTATCATGGCAGTAGACGGTGACACCGGTCAGGTAGGTCCTGAATTGGCTGAACACCTTGGCTGGCCACAAGTAACCTATGTTATCGGTGCGAAGTTGGATGGCGACAAGATTGTCATCAAGCGTTCCCACGAAATGGGCTACGAAGTTCTCGAAACCAAGTTGCCTGCATTGCTTGCAGTTACCAAAGAAATCAACAAGCCACGTCGTGGCAGTGTTCGCGGTAAAATTGCTGCTAAGCGTGCTAAAATCGAATGGGTCAACGCTGATGCTCTCGGCGAAGCTCTCGACCGCAGCAAAATCGGCTTGAAGGGTTCCCCAACCAACGTTCGTAGCGCTCACCCACCAAAAAGCCGTACACGTGGTGAAGACGTAACCGGTAAGGACGCAAAAGAATCTGTTGCGAACCTTATGGCCAAGTTGACCGAAAACAACTTAATCTAAGGGGAGGCTATATAACATGGATTTGAAAGAATATAAAAACCTGTGGGTCTTCATTGAACAGGAAAATGGTGAACCTAAAAATGTAGGCCTCGAACTTTTGAATGAAGCTAAGCGTCTTGCCGGCGAATGTGGTCAAGAAGTTTGGGCTATGATTCTCGGTGGTGACAACAAGAAGTGCATCGAAGAAGCTGCTGCTTACGGTGCAGACAAGGTTGTTTCCGTTGAAGGTCCTGCTTTCGCTCATTACGGCACTGAAGCTTACTCCGAAGCTGTAATCAAATTGATTAACAAGCATAAACCATCTGCAATTCTCTTTGGTGCAACCTTCAACGGTCGTGACCTCGGTCCTAAAGTTGCTTGCAACATGGGCACCGGTTTGACCGCTGACTGCACCGAGCTCGAAATCGATAAAGAAGGCGTTGTAACCTGGATTCGTCCTGCACTCGGCGGGAACCTCATGGGTCACATTTACTGCCCTAACACCCGTCCACAAATGGGTACTGTACGTCCTGCAGTATTCAAGAAGGGCGAACGTCAAGAAGGTCGCAAGGTTCCTGTAATCAGCGAAAAGATTGACATCAACGAAGATGCACTTCGTACCAAATTTATCGAATTCGTTCAAACTGTTGAAGAAGGCGCTGTTCGCATTGAAGACGCTAACATCATCGTTGCCGGTGGCCGTGGCCTCGGTAAGGGCGAAAACTTCAAGCTTCTTGAAGACCTCGCTGATGCACTTGGTGGCGTTGTTGCTGGTAGCCGTAAGACTGTTGACGCTGGTTGGATGCCTGTATCCCGCCAAGTAGGTCAAACCGGTAAGACCGTTAGCCCTGACATCTACATTGCAGTAGGTATCAGCGGTGCAATCCAACACTTGGTTGGTATGGAAAACTCCGGCACCATCATTGCTATTAACAATGACCCTGAAGCACCTATCTTCGAAATTGCCTCCTATGGCATTGTAGGCGACCTCTTTGAAGTTGTTCCTGCTTTGACTGCAGCAATCAAAGAAGCTAAAAGCAAATAATTCATATCTATAAAGAAAAGACACCTTCGTTAGCGGAGGTGTCTTTTTTTATTGTAGGGTCGTGACCCTGTTGAGCGCGCGAGAGCGCGTGAAACAAAAAACCACCCGCTA
>OLRJ01000143.1_pt1 | contig 71647 bp, 90 predicted proteins | sample 1672741 | NCBI WGS metagenome assembly OLRJ01 (sample SAMEA3136719, study PRJEB25190) | human gut metagenome | biome: human gut; feature: human-associated habitat; material: faeces | place: Austria | collected 2013 | reverse complement strand
AACAAACTGAAAACCGTGGACGCAGAGACCTTGCTGTCCACGCCGATGAGCAAGACGATGTTCATCGTAGACGGCCTTATTTCGCAGGGCGTCAATGTCATCAGCGGTGCCAGCAAGATCGGCAAAAGCTGGCTGATGCTGTGGCTGGGGCTGCAAGTGGCGCAGGGAAACTCTATTTGGGGGCTGCCTACACTGCAATGCGATGTGCTCTATCTGAGCCTTGAGGACACCCAGCGCCGCATCAAAGACCGGCTCTACAATCTTACCGACAGCGCCCCGGACAACCTGTATTTCGCCGTGACCTCCGGGCTGATCGGCGGCGGGCTGGAGGAGCAGATCACGGATTTCCTGACCGAGCATTCCGCTACCAAGCTGGTCATCATCGACACGCTGCAAAAGGTGCGGGACTCCAAAGGCAGCGCCGGAAAAGCGGGAATGTACGGCAACGATTACGATGACATTTCCTCCATCAAGCGCATTGCCGACGGCTTCAACATCGCCGTTTTGCTGGTACATCACCTGCGAAAGCTGCAAGACAGCGACGATCCCTTTAACGATGTCAGCGGTTCCACCGGCATCATCGGCGCTGCGGACACCAACTTCATCCTGCGCCGTAAGCGCAGTGGAAACGCTGCTACGCTGCTGGTCAGTGGGCGGGATGTGGAATATCAGGAACTGACCTTGCAGTTTAACGACCTTGTCTGGGAGCTGGTGGAGCGCAGGAACAGCGAGGATATTCATAAGGCAGAGCTGCCGAAATTTCTGTTTCGGGTGGTGGACTTTATGGAGTGCCGCACCGAATGGGTAGGCACGGCCACGGAGTTGCTGACCGAAATGAAGGAGCAGGAGGTCACGCCCAATATGGTCACAAAGTATCTCGGTCAGTTCGCCTATGAGGTGCTGGAGCCGTTGGGCATCGAGTATCGCACCAAGCGCACCGGCAAAAGCCGGCTCATCAAATTTCTGCGCCGTGACGGCGATGACGCAAATGACGCCGGGATCGCTATATAAGGAAATCCCCGTCACAACCGTCATTGCCGTCACAAACCGAAGAAAGGGGGTGAACAAATGCGCAGCAAAAACTACGGGATCAATGTCCGTGTGACCGAGCAGGAGAAGCAGAAGCTGCTGGAAAATGCCCGGTTCTGTTCTCTGCCGCTGTCGGAATACTTGCGGCGGCTGGGGCTTGGAAAAGAGGTCAGAGCGGCCATCACGGAGCGGGATTACCGCCTGTTTCGGATGCTGAACGGCCTGAAAGCGGAGCTTCCACAGCTTCAGAAAGAGGAAATTCTGAGCAGACTGGAAGCAGTTTTGAATGAATTAAAGTAAGCGAGAATTACGCCTGCGCAGTCTAAGCGAGCAGACTGTTTGTACTCCTAAAGTCCAAACAGTTCCACTGCCGCCGATGCCTGCGTCATCTGAGCGAGCAGTGCGTTTTTACTCCCGGCAGGGCCGGAGCGCAAAAACACTCGTTAGGGCGTGCCCTAAGACCCCGAAAGAAAAACTATGAAAGTGAGGACAACACAATGAGAAAATCTGATTTTACTTTACCCACGCTGGACGACCTGTTTTCCACGCAGGCGGAGCGGGACGATGCCAAGCTGGAGCGGGTGCGGAATATTCCACTGGCCGAGCTGCATCCGTTCAAGGGTCACCCCTTCAAGGTGCAGAACAATGAGGAGATGCAGCGGATGATCGAGAGCATCCGCAAGGTGGGCGCTATTACTCCGGCGCTGGCAAGGCCGCTGCCCGACGGCGGTTACGAGATGATCTCCGGTCACCGGCGACTGGCGGCGTGTCAGGTGCTGGGCGTCGAGACGATGCCTGTCATCGTCCGGGAGCTGTCCGACGATGAAGCGGTGATCGCAATGGTGGATGCCAACTTGCAGCGGGAGACTATCCTGCCCAGCGAAAAGGCGTTCGCCTACAAGATGAAGCTGGATGCCATCAAGCATCAGGGCATCGCTTCTGTGCAAGTTGCAGAGAAGTTGCTTAGCGTAGAAAAAGTGGCAGACGATGCAGGTGAGAGTAAAGACCAAGTGCGAAGATATATCCGCCTGACCTACCTGATTCCCGAGCTGCTTTCGATGGTGGACGACGGAAAGATCGCCTTCAACCCGGCGGTGGAGCTTTCCTACTTAGACTCGTATCAGCAGCGGGCGGTGCTGGACGCGATGGCGCTGAACGACTGCACCCCGTCCCACGCCCAGAGCATCCGCCTGAAAAAGTTGGCGCAGGAGGGCTTACTGGATGACCAGATAGTCTATGCCGTGCTGGCGGAGACGAAACCAAACCAGCAGGAGCAGCTGAAATTCAAACGGGAGGAGCTGCGGAAATATTTCCCCTCCGGCTATACCGAGGAGCAGATGCGCCGGGACATTATCAAGGGCCTGGAACTGCTGAAGCGGCAGAGAGAACGGAACCGGGATGCTCGCTGATTCGTATTGATGCGGCTGTAATCAAACAAATCGCAGAATAGAGAGAACCCCAAACCGATGGTATACTGATGCTGTCGGTTTGGAGTTCTGTTCTGCAAATAGAAAGACAGGAGGAAAACAAAATGGTAGCAGGACATCTGACTTTGAAAAACGGCAAGTATTATGCCGTGCTGAACTACAAAAACGCCGGAGGGCAGCGAAAAACGAAATGGATCTCGCTGGGGCTTTCCGAAAAGGGAAATAAGCGCAAGGCCGAGGCGGAACTGGCAAGGCTCCGGGCGGAGTTTGAACCGCCCAAAGAGGCGGGCGACCTGAGCAGTGATATGCTGTTCGCCGATTATCTGTTGGAATGGCTGGAGATCGCCAAGGGAAGGCTGGCCCACGCAACCTACGGTGCCTATCAAGGACTGCTGAAAAGCACCATCGTCCCTTATTTTCGCAAGAAGAAATTGACACTGCGGGAACTGGAAGCCCGACATTTGCAGATGTTTTATTCCGAAATGCTCAGGCGGGTCACGCCCAATACCGTTATCCATTATCACGCCGTCATTCACTCGGCACTGAAATATGCAGTCAAGACCGATATGCTGATCCAGAATGTGGCGGACAAGGTGGACCGGCCCAGAAAGAACAGCTTTCAGCCGGTCTTTCTCTCGGCGGACGAGATGCAGAAGATGTTTGAAGCCCTTCGGGGAACCAAGCTGGAGCTGCCGGTGCTGGTGGCCGCCTTTTACGGCCTTCGCCGTGGCGAGGTGGTGGGCTTGAAATGGGACGCCATCGACTTTGAGCAAGGCACCATTTCCGTAAAGCGCACCGTGACCTCAACGATCATCGACGGCAAGTATCAGGAGTTTGAGCAGCAATCCGCCAAGACCAAGTCCAGCCTGCGCACACTGCCGCTCATCGGCAGCTTCCGGGAATACTTTATGCAGGTGAAAGAGGCACAGGAGCTGAACAAGCAGGTCTGCGGCAACTGCTACAACTATGAATACGACGGCTTTGTATTCGTGGACGAGCTGGGGGAGCGGATGCGGGTGGAGTACCTGACCAACGCATTTCCGAAATTTCTGGAGAGTCACGGTTTGCGCCGGATGCGCTTTCACGATCTGCGTCACAGCTGTGCCAGCTTGCTGCTGGCCAACGGCGTCCCCCTCAAACACATTCAGGAGTGGTTGGGGCACAGCGACTTTACCACCACGGCGAACATCTACGCCCACTTGGATTACAAATCCAAGATCACCTCGGCACAGGCGATGGAGACAGGGCTTGCCCTGCCAGAGGGCGGCGACTTCGGAAGCCGTTGGGGATCGATTGATGTTGGGGAGAACGGATGATTTTCTCTCCGAAAAAGTGAAAGAGCACGGAATTGCCCGTTTCGGAAAAAGGAAAGAGCCTGTAATCGGCTTGATTACAGGCTCTTGATGGCGGAGCTGTGCGCTCAATATCCGAACTCGAGATAGTGAGCGTATTGCTCCCAGAAATGTTGAAAGTCAGCACGAGCTTACGTCCTTTCTCCCCATCATCGTACACATAAACCGAGTTGACAAGCGTGTCGATGATACGCCGCTGATACTCAACATCTTCTATATCACCCCTCTTGAACGATTCGAGCCAATACATGATTCGCTCCTTCGTCAAGAGGGGTTTTTTCATTTCCTCCCGGGCAATCTGCCCTTCGAGGTCTCTGCGTTCTTCTTCCAGCTCCTCAAGACGTTCCTTCGTTGTTGGTGTGATAATGCCTTGCTCTATTGCAGACATGAGGTTCTTAATTCTCTTATTGGTCTCCTTCAATCGTTTCTGTAAACCTATGAGAACGGAAGTGTCTTGAAGTTCCTTCTCAATCAGCTCCATGGCTCGAGTGGATATTTTGTCGATATTTTCATCGGTGAGCACCTGTTGCACCGTGAACTCTACGACAGTCCGCTCGAGCCATTCTTTTTTCTCAACCTTCTTTTTACAATTATGCTTTCTCTTACGATTTACACACTTGTAGTAATGGTGAACCTTCCCGGTCTTTGAAGTACCGCTCTCACCCACCATAGGCTCGCCGCAGTGACCGCAGAAGACTTTTGTAGTGAGTAGGTAGTCTTCAATAGCTTTTGCTTTTGCCCGGGCTGTGTAGTTGTGCCGGAAGGTTGCTTGCACCTTATCGAACAGGGTTTTGTCGATGATAGGTGGTACTGCATCCTCCAAAACTACATCATCGTATCGGTACACTCCGATGTATTTATCATTTCGCAGAATCCGGGACAAGCTGTTCTTATTAAAAGCATTTCCTCGGGAGGTTTCAAACCCATGCTCATTCAACCAGTTCACAATCTGCGTTTTGGATTTGCCCTCTGCGTACATCGTGAAGATGGTTTTGACGGCTTTTGCACCCACCGGGTCAATCTCATACTGGCGGTCGTTTCCTATCTTATATCCAAGCACAGGGCTTCCCATAGCGATACCGTGGAGAGCGTTCTCTTTCATACCTCGTTTGATACTCCGGGCAAGGTTCTCGCTGTAATACTCAGCATAGCCCTCGAGGACGGATTCAAGAATGATTCCCTCCGGGGTATCCGGCATTGGCTGTTTGGCGTAAAAAATCTTCACACCGTTGCGTTTGAGCTTTGCTTTGTAAATAGCACTGTCGTACCTGTTCCGGGCGAAGCGGTCAAGGGTGTACATAATCACAGCGTCAAAATTCCCCTTCTCGCTGTCCTTGATAAGCCGCTGGAAGCTCGGTCGGTTGTCCGTCTTGCCGGAGATTGCCCGGTCAATGTATTCGTCTACGACAATAAAGTCGTTCTTGAGAGCAAACTCGTGACACTCACGAAGCTGTCCCTCGATTGATTCTTCTCGTTGGTTGTGGCTCGAGTAACGAGCATATATTACCGCTTTGATAGTCTCACCTCCAATATCTTCTTTCTATGTATCAAAGCGAATGGAATGAGCTTATCACACCGCCGCAGTTGCTCCCTTATCCCCCTCAAGCTCCTCACGATTCTCAAATTCATAAGCCATAGACATGAACTCATGCTTTGCTCGCCGGGACAGCCCCCGGTAGATACGAAGAATGTCCTCCTCGTCTTCATTGGCTGGTTTGGTCTCGGGTAAGTCTTCCTCGTCTGCGAAGAAGTCCATGACGGAACACCCAAGCAGTCTTGCCATTTCCAGCATTTCGGATTCCTTCGGCAACGAACCTTTGGTGTTGATGGCGGTTGCGAAAGAGCTTGAACCCTTAACAGCTTTGACAATGGCGGTCAGATTTGTGCCTTTTTCGGCGCAGATACGGTTGATATTCTCTGCGAATGTCATAGCGATTCCTCCTATGCAAAAATAAATTCGTGTTTTACGAATTTTCCTCTTGACAATTCGCATAATAAGAATTAGAATAAGAACATGAAGTTCGGGAAACACGAATTGGCAATAAGAAACCGACCTCTCGAAAATGGCAGTTTTCGGGAAGTTAGAACTGTTGATACTCTAATAAGAATAATAACAACAATTCGTCTATTTGTCAATGGTAATTCTGATTTCAAGAATTTATTTCGTAAAGGAGGTAAGAGATTCGTGGACATTAAACAGAGAATGGCTAACGTGGGAATGACACAGGTAGACATGATACTGGAATTGCAGAAGCGAGGTTATGCAGTTCAGCCGCCTATGATGTCAAGTATTCTCCGAGGGGTTTATACCTACCCCAAGGCAAAGCAGATTCTCGCTGTTTGCGAGAAAATTCTCAAGGAACGTGAGGATGAATGAACCTGTCCGACATACAGGTAAATGACCTCGCAAGACCATTAGTGGGTATCATGACCAAGTTTTATGCAGACCCTAAGAATGAGGAGGATTTTCAGAAATGGCTACGCAATGTAGAGGAACGAAAACAAAAAGAATCAACAGACATAAGCTCGCTGTGATTCAAGCATATATCATCATCGGTACGCTGGTACTGATTGGCTTTATCGGTGGTCTTGTCGTAGGACGAGCTACCGCTCCAAAGAAACAGGCTACCGTAACGGAGACGGTTGAAGTTCCTTCCTACGAAGCCGATTCCCTCCCGGTTGCCGAAGAAGTTACATATTTCGATGTACCACTTTCACACAGCTTGCAGAGATACATCTACGAGGTGTGTGCGGACGAAAATGTTCCAGTGTCACTCATTATCGCAATGATAGACCACGAGAGCAAGTTCAACCCGGAAGTGGTTAGTAATACCGGGGATTACGGTCTCATGCAGATTAACACCATCAATCACGAATGGCTGGCAGAGGAATACAGAACAGCGGATATGCTTGACCCATATCAGAATGTTTTCTGTGGAATCAAGGTCATTGGTTCGTACATTCAGAACTACAATGACTACGGTTTAGCTCTGATGGCATACAACATGGGTGACTACGGTGCTAAGAAAGCATGGGAAAACGGTATCAAATCCACCTCATACAGTGAGAGCGTTCTTGCTCTCATGCAAAAGTATGAACAGGAGGTGAATGTAAATGCCACAAATGCTGACGCTAAGTAACGGCAGACCCGAAACAATCCTATCCCCGAAGGATTTTGAGGATTTGATTGATAAGCACATGGGTATGGACTGTGCGAATTACTATCAGAATCAGATAGAACAGCTTTCAGAACTCATTCGAGACCTTGACAGTTATGTGGACGATAAAGACGTTCACTCGACCGTCAAGGAGGTGCTGAAAGAACATGGCTACTAACCGAAAAATCGGTAACAGTTTTGAGACCGAATTCTGTGAGCTACTGTTCCAGCACGGATTTTGGTGTCATAACATAACTCAAAACGCCGCCGGACAACCAGCAGACGTTATCGCTGTTAAAGGCAAAACAGCGTACCTCATTGACTGTAAGGTGTGTTCAAACAACCGATTCCCTCTCTCGAGAGTGGAAGAAAATCAGCACTTTGCTATGGAAACATGGAAAGCCTGTGGAAATGGCGAGGGCTGGTTCGCACTCAAGGTTGAAGACGAAATCATTATGATTCCTCACTTTTCAATGGTGGCTCTCTCCTATGAGAAGTCAGCTCTAAATCTGACAGACATTCGAGAGTATGGAACGCCACTGGAAAGGTGGTTGAAGAAATGCTGATTGAAGTCTCAAACACACTGACGGTCGAGAACCCTACCCCGGAAATGGTGCTGTGGTGTAAGAGAAATCTCACCATACCTAACCCGGACTATGCGAAAAAATCTCGCATGAACTTATGGCTCGGAAACACGCCGAAAGTCCTGTCACTCTATGAGACCAGAGGAACAACGCTGGTGCTTCCGTTCGGAACACTCCGGCTACTCCCGAAGGACATATCCGATAAGGCACTGTTCTTGAGCGAATTTGCCGCCCCTGTGGAGGTAAATTATAACGCCGATGTTCCACTCTATGACTACCAAGAAACCGCCGTACAAGCGATGGTAGCCGCCCGGTATGGGATATTACAGAGTGCCGCCGGAAGCGGTAAAACGCAGATGGGTATTGCCCTCGCCGCAAGGCTGGGACGGCGTACATTATGGCTCTGCCATACACTCGACCTTATTAAACAGAGTAAGGAACGAGCCAAGCTCTATATGAGCGAAGACCTCATGGGTACTATCACGGAAGGAAAAGTCAATCTCGGTGAGGGAATCACCTTCGCCACGATTCAGACCATGTGCAAGCTCGACCTCGCACAGTACCGGGACTACTGGGATTGCATAATCACAGACGAGGTACACAGGGTCAGCGGAAGTCCTACCGCCGTGACACAGTATCAAAAAGTGCTGAACAGTTTATCGGCACGACACAAATACGGTCTGTCAGCAACGGTACACAGGTCAGACGGAATGATTCGAGCTACCTACGCCCTCGTTGGTGAGGTCGCTTACAAAGTCCCGGACGAAGCTGTGGCTGACAAGATTATGAAAGTGGGTATCTACCCTGTGGGTACAGGGGTGCAGATAAGCCGGGAAGCCCTCAACACTGACGGAACGCTGAACTACACCAAGCTCATTACCTATCTTACCGAAAACGCCGCCCGGAATCAGCTTATTGCAGATTCCATTGAACAGAGACCTTCTCTGATTCTGTCTGACAGGCTGAATCACCTCGAGACGTTGATAAGTCTTCTCCCGGCTGATATGCAGAAGGACGCTGTGATGATAAGCGGCAAAATGACAACTAAAAAGGGCAAGGCTGAACGAGAACAGGCTCTTGAGGACATGAGGAGCGGCAAGAAGAAATACCTCTTTGCTACATACTCATTGGCGAAGGAAGGGCTGGACGTACCACGGTTGGAGCGTCTGTACCTCACCACCCCACAGAAGGACTACGCTGTGGTGACACAGAGTATCGGGCGTATCGCTCGTACCTTCGAGGGAAAGTCAGACCCTATCGCCTACGATTTCGTGGATGATATAGCTTACCTCGTGAAGTCCTATAAGAAGCGATGTACGACCTATCGAAAGAACGGTTGTTACTTCGTAAAGGAAGGAGGGACAAGCCCATGCGATTGATTTCTTATGACTGTGAGGTCTTCGCCTATGACTGGCTCGTAACCCTCAAGGATAAGGAAACAGGCGTTTACACCTGTATTTGGAACGACAACGAAGCTCTGAAAATGGCATTGTCCGATGATTGTATCTATGTCGGTTTCAACTCGAAACACTACGACCAGTACATCATCAAAGCGATTGCCGCAGGGTTTGCCCCGGAGGAAATTAAAAAGGTCAACGATTTCATTATTGCCGGAGGGCAAGGCTGGCAGTGTCCGCTTCTCGATGGTATCTACTTCCGTTTCAGTAATGTGGATATTCGAGACGATACGCAACAGGGGTTATCCCTTAAAGCCATTGAAGGACACCTCGGTATGTCGGTTAAAGAATCCAGCGTACCGTTTGACATTGACCGTCCTCTAACCCCGGAGGAAAAAGCCGAGACGGAGTTCTACTGTAAACATGACGTTGATACCGCCGAGAGACTGATTGACATTCGTAAAGACTACTTGAAGAACAAAATCAACCTCGGTCGGCTGGCTGGTCTTGATGAAGTCAAGGCAATGGGTATGACGAACGCCAAACTGACTGCGGCAATGCTGAAAGCAACCAAGAAGCCACACGATGATGAACGCAAGTATGTCTACCCGGACAATCTGCGAAAAGAGTACATACCACCCGAGGTTTTCGCTTTCTTCGATAGAATGTATGACCTCTCCATTTCGGACAGTGAGCTTTTCAAAGGCAAGTTCAATCTGAATATCGGTGAGTGTCCTGTGACACTCGGGTACGGCGGTATTCATGGTGCAATCCCAAATTTCTTTTGGGAGGAAACCGAGGATAGAGGAATTTGGAATGAGGACGTAGGAAGCTACTACCCTCACCTTTGTACCATCAATGGGTACACAAGCAGAAACATTCCGTCTCCGCAGATTTACGAAGACATTCTTGACCGCCGTATGAAAGCGAAAGCCGCTGGCGATAAGCACACGGCGAACGCTCTGAAACTGGTTTGCAACACCACCTACGGTTGCTTGCTGAATCAGTACAACGACCTCTACGACCCTCTCATGGGTAGGTCGGTCTGCATTTCCGGGCAGTTATATCTACTGGAACTTGCAGAGCATTGTTACCAAGAGATTGAAGGACTGCGAATTGTCCAGCTCAACACGGACGGTATCATGGTCGAGTGCGATAAGAAGGACTACGACACACTGACCGCTATCTGTGCTGAATGGCAGTCTCGTACAGGCTTTGACCTCGAGGAAGATACCGTTGTCAAGATAGCGCAGAAAGACGTAAACAACTACGTTGAGGTTCAGCCGGACGGTAAAGCAAAAGCAAAAGGCGGCTATCTCGTGAAGGGTATCGCTCCGGCTGGTGCTTTCAATATCAATAACTCCTGTGTGATTGTGGCTACCGCCCTCAAGGAGTTCTTTGTAAACGGAACACCTGTCGAAGACACCATAAATAGTTGCGATGATATTTTCCAGTTTCAGATTATCGCCAAAGCCGGGGCGAAGTACCGGGAAGCCTATCATGTGGTGGACGGTGAAAAGCAGTCCGTTCAGAAGGTGAACCGAGTGTACGCCACAGCGGACGAGAGATACGGAAAAATCTTCAAGGTGAAAGCCGAGGACGATTCCGAAGCGAAAATAGATTCTCTCCCGGAACACTGTATCATCGACAACGATAACGAGCTGTCCATTGACGAGGTAGACAGAAGTTTCTACATCGCAATGGCGAAAAAGCGAGTTGACGATTTCAAGGGTATCAAACCCGAAAAAACTAAAAAGCCAAGGAGGACAAAGAAAATGGCAACTACTACCAAGACCGCAAATGTATATCAGAAGCTCCTTACTGCAAGGGCAAAGTTCCTTGAAGCGAACGTGGAGAAGACAGGAAAGAATATGCACCTGTCCTTCAAATACTTCGAGCTTGAGGACATTGTACCGACCGCTATCCGCATTTTCAATGAGGTTGGTCTTATCCCTGTGGTGAACTTCACCGCTGATGTTGCAACCATGAACATCATCAACACCGACAACCCGGAGGAATCCGTACCGTTCGTTGCTCCGTTCAATCAGATTGCTCCTATCGTGAGCAACGCTGGCAAACAGGCTACAAACGAAATGCAAGCTCTTGGTTCTTCTATCACCTATATGCGCCGCTACCTGTATATGATTGCGCTGGACATTTGCGAGAGCGATTCCATTGACGCAAATCTCGGCAATGGCGAGACTGCTTCCGCTCCGGCGGCAGAGAAGAAAGCCCCGGCTACTCCCGAGCAGAGACAGGAAGTGAAGGAGAATCTGACTGCTCCGGCTGACAATGCTTCTGCTTTACAGATTAAGGGTCTGAAAGCTGTTCTCAAGAAGCTCAAGGACGCTGACCCGAGCAAGGAGGAACTGATTGCGAACATCGCAGTACAGACCAAGGGATTCACGGAGATTTCCAAGTCCGATTGCGAGACGCTGATTCAGAAGATTACCGCAATGCTGGAAGGAGGGGCTAAGTAATGGCAGACATTAAGTGGCTCGAGGGCAATCGTATTCAGATTGCCCCTCCCAAGAGAACCAAGAAAATCACAGGTACTCGCTTCGCTACTATCCTCGGTCTGAATCCGTGGAGTACCGCATTTGAAATGTGGTGTGCGATTACCAAGACCTATGAGAAGCCCTTCGAGGACACTATCTACACGGTTGCTGGTAAGACCATCGAGCCGAAACAGGCTCGCTACATGGAGCAGTCCTACGGTATGGACATTGTTCGCCCTTCCGATGTGTGGGGTGAGGACTACTTCAATAAGACATGGGGAGATTTCTTCCCGGAGAGCAAACACCTCGGCGGTATGTGGGACTATCTGATGAAGGGTGAAGACGGCAAGACCATCGAAGCTGTTCTCGAAATGAAGACCACCAAACGTGCGGAGGACTGGCAGAACGATGTTCCCGAGTATTACGCATTACAGGCGGCATTATACGCTTACCTGTACGGTGTGGACGATGTGATTATGGTCGCTTCCTTCCTTGACGAGAAGGACTACAAAGACCCGGCGGCGTATCAGCCGACCGCAAGCAACACCATCACTGTTGAGTTCAAGGTCTCCGAGCGTTACCCGGACTTCGCAGACAAGGTATCCGCCGTTGAGCAGTGGTGGGTTGATTATGTCGATACTGGTATCTCCCCGGAGTATGACGAGAAGAAGGACGCTGAAATCCTTGCGGCACTCCGCACCAACACCCTGTCTCCCGAGACTGACATTGAAGCTCTAATTGCAGAAGCCGAAGGTCTCAAGAAGGAGCTGGACGAGATTTCCGCTTCTACCGCAGACAAGGAGAAGCGTCTCAAGACCATCAATGACATTATCAAGGAACACGCTATGGGGCAGTTCCGTGACGGTGATAAGAAGGTCGAGGTCAAGGGTTCTACCTATGTGTGGACTGTCTCTCGTTCCGAGACTACCAGCGTTGATAAGGACGCTCTGAAAGCTGACGGATTGCTGGATAAGTACAGCAAGAAATCTGAAACCTACCGCATGACGGTTAAATAAGGAGGACAAATTCATGGCAAACAGTAAGGAACTGACCGAACAGGTCATGGAACTGCATAAGAAGCAGACCGAGGAAATGAAAGCTCTCGAAGAACAGCGAGAGGAAGCTCTCAAGGTTGAGAAGTACGATGAAGCCGCTGTTGAGCTTCACAATATGTATAACAGCTACATTAAGGCTGGTTTCACCGAAGAACAGGCATGGAAGTTGACGGAAATCGTCTTCACCAACAGTACGAAAAAAGGAATTTTTTAAGGAGGACATTACAATGGCAAGAATCCCTATGACGAGCGGTTTTGTAATTATCCCGGAGGGAGAATACGTTTTCCGCATTTATGACGCAACCTATGACGAGGATTTCGGTCGTATCGAAATCAAGCTGGTAAACGCACAGGGCGCAACCCACACCGAGCGTTTCTCTATCAAGGATAAGAATGACGAGTACAACGAAAAGGCTCTGAACGCTTTCTCCTGCTTCGCTAAGACGGTTATGAACGATTACACGATGGAGGACATTGACCCGGAACAGCTTATCAATCACTACATTCGTGCAGAGGTTGTTCACACCAAAGTTCCGAGCAACAAAGACCCGAACAAGGAAGTCACTTTCGCAAACCTCGGGGACAAGTCTCCGGCAGATGGTTTCGATACCGAGCCTGTCGCTCGTGCGCTCACTCTCGGTAATGGTAATAACGCCGCTCCGAAAGCCGCACCTAAGACACAGACCACTTCCGCTCCGGCTAAGACTGGACTGGATATTGACGCACTGTTGGGTTAAGCAATCAGCCGGGAGGGGCAAGCTCCTCTCCCGGATTTTTAATAGGAGGTGTCGCATGACAGATAATGTCAATCACCCGGCACATTATGAGACCGGGAAATTCGAGTGCATTGAGGTAATGCTCGAGACACAGGGCGTGGAAGCTGTTCTGAATTTTTGTCAGTGCAATGCTTTCAAGTACCTGTATCGTGCCAAGCGGAAGAATGGTCTCGAGGACATGAAGAAAGCCGTTTGGTATCTGAACAAATATATCGAATTGAAGGAGGGTCATAACTATGACGAAACGACAGTTGGTGAAATGGCTGGAAGCCAAACAGAGTGACGCAAAGGCAGAGGTCGAAATCCAATACGCAACGGCTGAAAAAGCCTATTTTGCACAGAGAGACGAAGCTCTGAAAATCAATGAAACTGTAGACGAGGTGTTCCGTTTGATTTCGGAAGCTGATACGGTGGCGAACCGCTGGAAAGAAGCTCTCGAGAAGGTTGAAGGGATTGATACTACCCGTGGTTGGTACACCTCTTTGACAACGAAGCTCTCTGATTTGTCTGATAAAGAGAACATTCGTATGTACATTATGAAGGATTTCACGGACGGTACTGACGCTCTCCGTCAGTTGAAAGCAAAGCGTTCCGAAACCCTTCGTGAAATTGAGAAGAACTATATCAATGTGATTGCGAATGTGGAATCCATGAAGAACGCAAAGACGGCGGTTGAGTATCTTGAGAAGCTGGGGTTCGACCTGTCTGCTCTGATTGAAGCTGACAATCACCCTGTTACTACCGCACTCACTGTGGAGGTAGATACCAAGTTTCTGTTTATCGGAGGTGAAAAGAAATGACAATCAATGAGTATCAGACCGAAGCTCTCCGCACTGCGGCTGGCATGAACCACCCGAACAATGACGAGATTCTTCTCAACGGCGTTATGGGTCTCTGTGGTGAATCCGGCGAGTGTGTGGACATGGTTAAGAAGTACCGCTTCCAAGGTCACGAGCTGGACAAAGCTCACCTCGCAAAAGAGCTGGGCGATGTGGCGTGGTATCTCGCAGTTACCGCCCACGCTATCGGCTACGACCTCGAGACGGTGTTGCATATGAACGTAGACAAGCTCCGCAACCGTTACCCGAATGGGTTCGAGAAAGAGCGCAGTCTTCACAGACAGGAGGGTGACGTATGACACTGGCAGAACGTATTGAGAAGTTCAATAACCTCATGGGTGACATTGTTCCCCCGGAGGTCAAGAAAGACCTGTTAGATAAGGGGTTCTTCACCGCTCCGGCAAGCACCAAGTATCACGGCAATTACGAGGGTGGTTGGTTCGACCACAGCTACATGGTAGCTCGCTACCTCAAGAAGCTCACGGAGGAGTGCCGTCTTGACTGGCAGAACCCTCGCTCACCTCTGCTGGTTGGTATGTTCCACGACCTCTGTAAGATGGACAACTACCAGCACCCGGTCATTGCTGAAACTCTCGGCGGCGAGGAAATCAGAGACGATTCCAAGTGGGAATACGCTACGGACACTCTGCTCAAGGGTCACGGTGATAAGTCGGTTATGGTGCTGGCACAGTATTTCAAGCTCACCGAGGAGGAAATCATGTGTATTCGCTATCACATGGGAGCTTTCTGCGATAAGTCCGAATGGAACGATTATACACGAGCAGTGCATAAATATACAAATGTTCTGTGGACACACCAAGCCGATATGCTCGCTTCTCATGTAGAGGGGGTGTGAGGTATGGTGGCAAGAATCCCGAATTTGGAGCTTCTGCTCTATAAGACACAACAGGCTCTCGCCCATGACCCGGACTTCGTTCAGAAGATTGCCGAGATTAAGGAGAATGAGAGCCGCACGAAAGTCTACCTCGATTTCAGTGTTGAGTGCTTCTCGCAGATATGGGGTAGCACCTGTACTGGGTTCGATGTGACCGAAACTGGTGAGCCTGTTATGGCTGGTTCGGCTATGACCGAGGAATACACCACCATCGTACATGAGAAGACCACAGATACCTACTGTGTGTTCTTCGGAGACCGCCCTTGCTACAAGGTGGATAGCCCGAGCAACGAGTTTTACGAGGACATGATGAAACGTCAGATGGCAAGCCTGTCTCGAGCCAAGAACCGCTATTAAGGAGGAATGAGCGATGATTAAATTTGAGAAACCCGAGGTATGGGGCTGGGAACACGCTATCCGAGGAATGAGAAATCCCCTCAATAGCTGGGAACGCTCCGACAGCTACCCGGCGGTTGACTGCGGCAAGTGTGGAATCATCGACCGAGAAGGAATCTGTCACCCGAAGGAGCATGACTGTACTCCGTATGAGTGCTATGCAATCGGTGACAATGATAAAGACCTTATGACCCGGCTCATTCGTGGCGGCGCACCTCACCGTAAGTTCCTCCGTCAGATTTTCGTATCGGTGGATATTACCGCTCCTCTCTACTGGTGGAAGGAGTTCGATACATACAAGGTCGGCACGACAGCTAATAGCTGTTCCACCATGCACAAGATACAGGCAAAGGAGTTCACCTTCGAGGACTTCTCCTGTGAGCATTTGGACGAGCCGAGCAAGGCGATTCTCGGTGTTGTGATTAACGAGCTTAACAACAATCGTGGCTGGTACAACGATTACAACAGGCTCGTGAGTGAGGGTGATTTCACCGATGTAGAGCGCAAGCAGTTTTGGTGGAATATGATTCAGCTTTTGCCCTCCTCTTTCAATCAGAAGCGAACGGTCACTATGACCTACGAAAACCTTCTGAATATGCTGGAATATCGCAGAGGTCACAAGCTGGACGAGTGGCGTATGTTCTGCGATTGGATTCTCACCCTCCCTTATGGTTCGCTCTTGAAGGAAGGTGTGGGTAATGAACAGAGCTGAACGGCGTAGGCAGAAGAAAGCCGGAATTAAGGTACAGAAAGAACCCACTCTGAATCTGAAAGTCAGTGATTTCGACCACATGGTCTCTCATGCGGAGAAGTCAGCCAAGGAAAGAGCGACAGCGGCGGCAATCCACGAAATCGACCGACAGATTCTTGAGCATGACGAAGCCTATTCTCTCGACATTGACGCAATGGTGCTGTGGACGCTTCATGTTTACCTCGGGTTCGGTAAGAAGCGTCTCGAGAGATTCTACCGGGATATGTTGAAGGAACACATTCACATGAGGGAGGTCTACGAAATGGACGATACCTACCCGGAACGCTACAAACTCAAGGAGCTTTGCAATGTCGATGTGGAAGCTCTGAATAATGAATTTAAGGAGGTTATACACAATGTATAAGTTGAAGAACACCAACGGCAGAGTGAACGCTCTGCTCCGCACCGGGAAGGACTTCGTAAAGAACAACCTCTCCGTGTCTGCGGCACAGCATATCATCGACACTGGTAAGCTGGTGAAATCTGACAACCCGGACTACCCTATTTGCATTGATAATCAGTGGTATTTCGAGGGTGTCGAGGTCAAGAAGACTGCGAAGAAAGCCCAGTTGAGTTCCATGTATGGGGAAATGAAGGAGGGCAAGTAAATGAGCCGAACTTTCTACTCCGAGTATGTGAATCATTGTCTGCGATTCTATGCTCGACATGACAGACCGAAGTTCCACTCGGAAGCAGACAAGCATAACTGGGCGGCGTGTGACAGCGCACTCAAGTCGTTCTCCGATAATGACCGAGCAATGCTCCTGTATATCTATCGTGAGGGTGATACCGTCCCGGACAATATCTATCAGTTGGCGAAGTCCAAAGGCATCTCACAGGACAGCATTTGGAAGCTCGTAAATGAGCTGGAAAGAAAGGTGGCAAAACGGCGTGGTTTACTATGACAATATTCCCGAGGAATTAAAGAAACTCGACCAGTGGGTGTGTGCGAATGATGGAAGCAAAGTCCCCATGAAAGCATGGGAGAACGAAGCCGCTTCCTCTACCAACCCGGAAACATGGTCTGATTTCGAGACTGCTCTCGAATCGTACAACCAGCACTATTACGACTACTGTGGTTTCGTGTTTGCGGACAATGGGTATGTCGGGATTGATATTGACGAGGGGTACGATGAAGACGGTCTTATGAGTGTCCTCGGGGCTGATATTGTCGGTAAGTGCCACAGCTATACGGAGAAATCCCGGAGTGGGCGTGGATTCCATATCCTACTCCGTGGAACTCTCCCCTTCAAGGGCAAGAACAATCTTGCTGGTGTGGAGATTTACAAGGCGGCTCGTTACTTCATTATGACCGGGAACACCCTTCTCTACCGAGAAATCATCGAGAACCAAGAAGCGATTGATTATGTAGTGGAGAAATACTTCCCGGAAGCTCGAGAGACCTCCGATAAGGTAGTTGTTGGTCGAGACAAGATATATACCCCTGTATGGGAAGAACCTGTCGTGAATGGACGTGTGAAGCTCCGTCCAGTCTATCCAAGAATCCCGGACGGAAGCCGCAATATCTGTCTTACCTCCCTTGCTGGTATGCTCCACAATCAAGGTTATTCCAAGTCACAGATTTACGAGGAGCTGTTATACGCAAATACGGTTGCCTGTGATCCACCTCTTGATAGGAATGAACTGCGAACTATCTGCAACAGCGTCACGAGGTACAAGCGATGAAGATTAAATGCTGTAAGGACTGCGTTGCTCCGAAGCGACACCCCGGCTGTCACGGTGTATGTCCCGAGTACCTATACGAAAAGGCACTATGGGAGGAAGAAAAGAAAGTCATTCGTGAGGAACATAGGCGATTCAGTGAGCTATACGAGCAACGCTCCGAGGGAGTGCGAAAAGCACTTAAACATAGAAGACGATAACTTGCACAGAAAAGATAAAAATTTATCTTTTAGGTATTGACATTCAATCTTGTATGTGTTATCTTATAATCACAACAGGACAAGAAATTATCCAATAAAGATTATAGGAGGTACACACTATGAGAAACAACAGAAGAAAGACCGTTTGGGCGTATTTGGACGGCAAGAAGCTGTGTGATGTAGTCAAGGCGGCACTCGACAATAACATGATGGTCGAGGACATGAAGAAGGTTCTTATCAAAGAGAACCCGAGACACGAAGTTACTTTTAAGGTTCAATAAGGAGGACAAATACTATGGAAGTTATGAGAAACATGACTATTGACACTGAACTGTTTGAGCTGGGAGACATTATCTCTTTCACGCTCACCACTGGGGAGAAGGTTAAGGCGAAAGCCATTCGTGAGACCCCGAACGGTATGCTTTTCATCACCGTTGACTGTCTCAAGGACGAACAGCCGATGTTCAAGACCCCGGACAGAATGGGTAGTATGGAAATCAGCTACTTCAACTCTGACCTTCGCCACACTCTGAATGGGGAAATCCTCGATACCTTCCCGGAGGAAATCAAGGGTCGCATGGTTGGTATGCGAGTAGGTCAGACGAACTGCTTTGATATGCTCCGTATTCCTACCGAGCGTGAAATCTTCGGAGAGAACCCTTACGGTAAGGACGAGCCTGTATCTGTGAGACGCTTCTACGGCATGGAGAACCGCCGTGAGCGTATCGCTTTCCAAGGCTCGGAGACAGGTACATGGGAATGGTACTGGTTGCAGAACAAGGTTGAGGATTCCGCTTCCGGTTTCGCCGGTGTCAGCTACGGCGGTTATGCGAGCTGCATCAACGCTTCCCGTTCTCTTGGCGTTCGCCCGGTCTTTCTCTTATCCTAAAATCTCGCCCCCTTGTGGGGCGAGTTCAATAAAGAACGGAGGTGAATGTCGTGCAGACAAGATGTGAAAACTGTAAGAAAAGATGTGTCTGCCACGCTTGCCCTCTACATAATCAATGCCGCTACACTTTGAGGTGTAAATCCTCAAAGTGTTACTGCGGAAAATATAGGAGGTTATCAGAAAATGGAACAGAACAAAATCTGTCCTCTCCTCACGACTAACACTGTCGTAGACGAGAATAACACCGTGAAAATTGGCACACAGCCTGTTTTCTGCGTAACCGAGCAGTGTTCGTGGTGGTTGGAGGACAAACAGAAATGTGCAATCGCAGTTATGGGAGGTAAGAAATAATGGCATATTACATGAATAAGAACGTCCCGGCGAAGCGAGGAGATATTTTCTACATTTCCAACTCCAAGTGCTACGCCACAGACCCGAGTAATACAGAGGGAAGACCAGCAATCGTTGTCTCCTCTGATAAATTGAATGAACACGCAGATGTTGTCGAGGTGGTCTATCTCACCACAAAGGAAAAGCGTCTCATGCCTACTCATGCAGAGGTGCTGTGCAAGATTCCTTCGACCGCTCTGTGTGAGACCATCTACACGGTCAATAAGGACAGGCTGGGCGATTTCGTCCGTACCTGTACCGATAAGGAAATGGAGGGTGTCAATGCTGGAATCCTCTGCTCACTCGGTATCGCCGCTCCTATGGTCGATGGTGAGCCTGTTGACAACTCTGTAACGGTCGAGAGGAATCTTTACAAGCACCTCTACGAAGACCTTCTCAATAAGGTAATGGCGAGGTGATGGATATGGGTAAAGGAGCTGATATGAGCTGGGAAGACATTCAGAATGAGTTCGACATTATGAACCGAATGTCGTGCCGCCCTGTTGGGTTGCAAAAAGTCCCCGGCAATCATATTTTCGATGAAGACCAGTCTGTGAAATGGAACAGAGAACAGGTCGAATTGAATAACAAGAAGTATCAGAGTGAAGTCGCTCGGCTCAACACCGAGAAGAACAAGGCTCGAGATTCCGTCTACAATCTGATTATCGAAAAGATTCAGTATGAGGTGGGTCACAGGCTCTCTCGCAAGAAAGCGGAAGCCATTTGGAATCGTGCCTATGAGGACGGACACTCTTTCGGATTCTATGAAATCCGTTGCCGCCTATCAGACCTTATTGATTTGGCGATTACTCTGCTGGGAGGTGATAAGTGATGCAAGAGCTTTTCGAGACACGCAACGGTCGTGTCATTATGGACGAGGACTTATCCTCGAAAATGTATCTGATTAAGCAGTATCACCCGGAAAAGGCTGACGAGACTTCCAGCGGCTTTGAATGGTCTGAAATGGGTATGGCAAACCTGTTCGGCTTGCTCTACTCTCACGAAGCTCGCTACTGCCCGGAACACAAGAGCTGGTACACCTATCATGAGGGAGCATGGCGTAAGGACGAGGGAGCAATTCTCGTGTCCGAGAAGATTAAAGATTTCGTTCGTTTGATGATTCTCTACTGCGGAGAAATCGAGGACGATGATACCCGAAAGTCCTACACCGGGTTCGTCAATAAGATGGGTGACAGGCGTATGCGAGATAGAATCCTCAAGGACGCAACAGGTGAGCTTCGTATCTCTGCTGTGCAGTTTGACGCAGACCCTTATCTCATTAACTGTCTCAATGGTACATACGACCTTCGAGACTTCTCCTTCCGAGAGCATAACTGGGACGATTTTCTCACCATGCAGACAGCATTTAGCCACACTATCTCCAAGACGGTTAAGTGTAAACGCTGGGAGAAGTTCATTAAAGAGGTCACACAGAATGACGAGGACAAGGCAGACTTCCTTCAAAGAGCTTTGGGTTATTCCATGCTGGGTATGAGCAATGAGGAGTGTATGTTCATTCTTCATGGTAAGACCACTCGTAACGGTAAGTCTACTCTGCTCAACACCATCGAGACTATGCTCGGTGACTATGCCAAGGTTGCCCCGGTCGGTATGATTTGCCGTGGAGACCGTCAGAAGGACGCAGAAGCCGCCAGTCCTACCCTCGCCGGATTGAAGGGCAAACGCTTCGTCACAATGTCCGAGAGCAACGAATACGGCAAGCTGGACGAGGAGAAAATCAAACAGCTTACAGGCGGCGAGGAAATCTCCGCTCGTGCGCTGTATCAGTCGGCAATCACATTCAAGCCGCAGTTTACGTTATGGCTTTCCTGTAATGACCTTCCGATGGTGACAGACAAGTCTCTGTTCGCTTCCGAGCGTATCAAGGTGGTAGAGTTCAACCGCCACTTCTCCCCAGAGGAACAGGACACTCACCTCAAGGACGAGTTGTGTGAGCAGTCCAGCATGAGCGGCATTTTCATGTGGCTGGTGCGTGGGTATATCCACTACAAGGAGCGTGGGCTTGCAATGAGCGGCAGTCTGAAATCGGTTGTCACCAAGTACGAGCGTGATAATGACCTCGTGTTGCAGTTCCTCGAGAACCGCTGTGAGCGTGTCCCGGAGGAAAGCTCACCGACCGTTATCAAGGCGAAAGACCTGTACAACGCTTTCAAGATTTGGGCGAAGTCAGAGGGTGCTTATATTCTGTCGGCTCGTAAGTTCAATTCTGAAATGGAGCGTCACCCGGAGTGGTTCGACAGGAAATCGACCTCGAGCGGCTATGCAACCTATTGTGGTTTGAAATTGAAGGAGGTGCTGTAATGCAGTACATGAGCATTATCACGAACTTCGGGTGTCATTACAAATGCCCCTACTGTATCGTGAAGGAGAATAATCTCCATATTCCAAGAACAACCCTTGCCGGGTTGGACAATCTCGAGGAAGCCTTAAAAGAGAATGGGTGCAATATTGTTTCTATCTCCGGCGGTGGAGACCCGCTCCATGAGTATGAGAAGCACGTTGACTGGTATCGAAAGTTATTCGGTATTGTTCGTAAGTGCCACATTAACAGTAGCACACGCCCGATTCCTGTGGAAATGCACACCAGTTACATGACTGACGAGACCTCTTTCCCATTCTATGACTGCTACCGAGTTGTGTATCATGCAAACAGTATCGACCAGCTTTCGCACATTCGCCGGATTGGTGACGAGATTACCCGGGCGGTATTCGTGGTGACTGCGGACTACACCATCGCTGATATTATGAATATTGCCCTGTTCGTGAAAAACAGCACGGAGATTGACGAGTTGAGCTTCCGGCAGTTGGTTGATGATAAGTACACCGAACAGCACTACCTTGAGGACTATCTTCGTATGGGTCACAAGAAGCTGTGGTGGTACATCGAGCAGAATGACTACAACCTCTACTACGCAGAGAATGAAGTCAGCGGTAGATACAGGGATTTTGAAAAGGAGGTGCTGTAATGACTTTACAGGAAAAATCAGAGCTGGTACGGCTCTTGAATCTGTATCAAGCCGACCTTCTCAATCAGAATCGGAAGAACATTGAGAATGGCAGAACCGAGTATTTTGTTCCCGGCGTGAAAGCACAGTATGAACACGCCCGAATTATCAGCACGAAACTCTCTGTCGAACTCGGCAAGGGTATTAAATCATGGTGGGAGGTATAACTATGGAAATGGTTTGCAAATGTGGTGGCAAGGAGTTCTTCACCGAGAAACACGGCAATCAGACTGGGCTTTACTGCTCCGCTTGTGGTAAGTGGCAGAAATGGCTCAAGAAAGACGAGATACGACTTTTCAATCATGGTGTCAAGGTGGAAAACACTTCTCTGCTGGAACGTCTCAAGGCTCGTATTGCCGAGAGCGCAATCAAGGTATCTACTGTCAAAGCTCCGCACACCTACATGAAAGCTGTCGGCACGAGGGAGCTTGAAAAGATTCTCGAGGAGGAGTTGGGAAATGAAGACACGAAACGACATACTTGCTGAATACGTCCGCAGTCGTTACCCCGAGATTGAGAAGACTTTCGACTTTGCCGCCTACTCTGCTGGTGTGGCTCTCAAAGAGTTCGGCAGATGTATCAAGGAAGCGTTTGAAGGTACTGGTAAGGAGGTAGACGATGTTTGCGATTCAGAACATTAAGACCGGGAAGTTTTTGTATGGCACAGACTACCGATACCGCCCTCCTCACCAGCGTACCAGCAACACGAAAATGCTCACTTATAGTTCTATCGCAGAAGCCGCACATGACTTTTGGGTTAAGAGGAAGTGCGGCAAAGATTACAGAATTGTTGTGCTGAAATCGGTGGAGGTTAAGCGAGTGATTGACTACTACGAGAGCAAAAACTTCGTTTAACACAAAACGGATAAGTATTTATCAAAAACGACATTTACCGAACTATCTGAAAAGGATTGAAAAACAATCTTTTTATAAGAACGAGTTATTCTTATTATTACAGTAGTTAAAGTAGCTGTTCTCAAGGTATTGCGTGTAATTTCCTCTATATAGAAAAATCCCTATATATAGAAGTTATACGCAAAAACCGATTTTCAACTACTTCTACTACTGCAATAAGAATAAGAAGAAAGGAGACTGAAATGGATATAGATAAGCTGTTAGCAGACAGTTCCGAGGAGACTGTTGCGACTAAGGAGACTGTTTCCAGCGAGGAGACTGCAATCAGTCCTCGTACCGGGAAACCGATTCAGAAGAAATATGCACCGAAAAAGAAAGGTAAGCCCCGAGGAGGTAATAACTGGTTGAAGCCGGAAAATATCGCTTCGGGGCTTGAAGCTGGTGATAACACGAAGTTCCTCTCCGTCAATATGGCGTTGATGAATATGCCGGACATTGACATGGAGAATCCGTTGGAGGTGCAACAGCGACTTTCCGACTATTTTGCTCTGTATGCACAGTATGACATGAAACCTACGGTTGTTGGTATGGCTATTGCACTGAACGGACACAACAGACAGTGGCTTTATGCGGTTACACATGACGCTCCTACTGGTGGTGCTGGGTACAAGACTGCGTTGCCGCCGGAGGTAGCGGGCGTAATAAAAAAGGCGTACTTTTTGCTCGAAAATTTGTGGGAAAACTATATGCAAAGTGGCAAGGTCAACCCGGTTGCTGGTATCTTCCTCGGCAAGAACAACTATGGCTACCAAGACAAGACCGAGTACGTTCTCACACCGAACCAGCAGAACGACAACGACTATTCTGCTGATGAAATCAGAGAACGCTACATTGCAAGCGACCAGCAGAAGCGACTTTCAGCAAGCAACTCTGACGAGGACACGAGCGACTAAGCGACTTTCGCCCACGCTCCGACTTTCCGACTATCAGCCGAGCGACTTTCGACTATCGACTTTCGACTATGAAACTGCTCCGGGATTTCCCGGGGCTTTTTCTATGCAAAAATTCACGGAAATTTTCAGAAAATCAGCCGGACACGGCACTCACCTCTTTACCTCTTTAATGTATTAAAGCAAAATGCACCCCGGGCGGCGTGGGTGAACGTGTCCGGCGGCATTCCTTCCATATAATGCGAATTTTTCGCCCGGTGCAATTCGTAAATTTAGAATTTAGGTATTGACAATTCGTATAATAAGAATTAGAATAACAATAACAACACAAACAAGATAAACCGCCAACACGAAAAAGATAAATTTTTATCTGAAAAGTATTGACAAACAATCTTGAAAGTGTTATTGTATAGTCATAGCAAGACAAGAAACAACACAAATAAGATTATATGGAGGTATTCAAAATGAAAATGACCGTTGACGCTGGAATGATGAAAGAAATGTTTGTGAATTATGACCGTGATTATTATAGCTTTTCCGGGCTTGAAACATTACTTGATTATTATGATGAAATTGACCCGGAAATGGAGTTTGACCCGATTGCAATTTGTTGCGATTGCACCGAATACGGCGAAAATGCCGTTTGTTCGTTCGATTGTTTAATTAGTGATTATGGGTATAAATACCCGGTTGAAGAATACAAGGAAGATAATGATATTGAAGAAAATGAATTTGATGAAACAGAATATATAGCGGCGTTGGTTGAACGCCTTGAAGATGAAACAACGGTTTTACACGTTCCTAACGGAAATTATATTATATTCGCTTTTTAACGGAGGGTGAACGCTATGAAAAGAGTACATGAAAACATTAAAGAATTTCAAAATGGTAACTTGTCAATTCGTTTCCCGGTTGAATACCGGGAAAAGCTGAAAAGCGGCGTTGTGTCCGCTATAGAGGTTTTAAGCTGGACACTTGATGAATTAGATTGTTATTTTATCGGTGATGAATTTTGTATAAATAATTATGCGATGGGTGCAATGATTTATAATTGCTATTCTGATTTAGTGTATATTATCAATTTCAATGATATTGAAGAAACGTTAGCCGCCGGGCGTTGGTTGCGCTTATATGCAAGAATCCCGGATGAAGACGATAGAGAAATTATTGACGAATGGAGGGCGTAAAAATGAAAGAATTCGCATTGCGTTCATTGTATGGTTGTCCGGGTAGTTATACCGCCGTTTTATATAACCGGCTGGGCGGTTATTATACAGAAAAGCGATTTTTATACTACACCAAAAAAGAAATATTTTACAAATTGCGTCACGAATATAATTGTACGGTTGTAAGGGGGTTTTAATTATGAAAAGATTTGAAAGTTTGTGCAATGAATACCGGGAAAATAAGCGTTTAATTGAAGAATTGCAAGCTATGAACGATTCTATAAAATCGGATATTCTTGCAATCATGGGAAACGATGAAATGCACGTTGAAGGGGCGGCAAAAGCCACTAATAAAACGGTTGTTTCAAGTCGTTTTGATTCAAGCGGATTCAAGAAAGAATACCCGGATTTGTTCACCGAATACAGCCGGGAAACAAGTTACAAGCGTTTTTGTGTATTATAAGGGGGTTCGATTATGAAAGTTTTGACATCACAACATCAATGTATCATGAAGGAACACGGAACAAATAACGCCTATTTGAGCGAGTTCCCAAAAGGTAACAAATATAAATATATGGGTGAATGGTTCATGTTTCAAGAAAAATATTTTACAAATGTATGTATAATGATTTTTACGAGTAAAAGCGGTAAATCTTTAATTTTTAAAGGTTTGAATAAATTTATTGAAATTTAAGGAGGTACGAATATTTGATATTATTATGTATTTTAATTTTTCCGTTCGTTGTGTTGGCTGATTTACTGAAAATGAATAAATGATTTTACAGCCCCGGTTATATGCCGGGGCTTTTTCGTGCGTGTACCGCCGCCCGGTAAACGTAAAATATAATCAAGAATAGCCGCCCGGGGTGTACGTGGCAAGCCTTGAACGCTTGTGAACGTGTCCCGGGCTTGTGTCGTTCGTGGGCGTGGGTGCATTGTGTCCGGCGTTCGTTGTGTCCGGCGGCGTGGGTTGTTCGGTTGTTCGTGTCGTTGTGTCTGGCTTGCGTTGTGTGGCGTTGTGGGGCGTTTCCCGGGGCTTTTGTGCGTGGGTGTATATTTATATTGGTTCACCGTTTCCCGGGCTTGTGGCGGCATTTTCGGGGCTTGTGGGTACACCCCCGGAGGGGGATTGACAAGGGGCGAAACCGGGCGAGGGAGTACGCTGAATATTCTCAAAAAAGAAAAAGACCATATAAAAGATAATTTCTTATCCTATCAGTGTTGACAATCTCCCTTTCTCGTGCTATACTCGTATCACAAACAACATATAGGAGGTCAAAACATGGTTAAGAATAACATTGAAGTTGATGTAAAGGTGAAGCTCCTCGAAGCTGGGAAGACACAACAGCAGTTGGGTGAAGAAATCGGCACTACTGGACAGTACATCAACCGAGTTCTCAAGAAGAATGGTGGAATCGTGAACGATACCTTCGTGAAAATGATGGACGCTCTCGGTTATAACATCGTTCTCACCTACGAAAAGAAGGATTGAAGTAGTTAAAGTAGTTGAAAACAGCATTTTGCGTGTAACTTCCTCTTAGTACACGCATATATAGCAAAAGTTACCGCAATTTTTGATTTTCAACTACTTTTACTACTTGAGGAGGTGAATATCTCGTGAAAGCGATTGGTTATATCCGTGTATCTACGGAGGAACAGTCTGCGGACGATAAATACGGTATCGAGGTACAGAAACAGGCGATTTCAGATTATGCCAACAGGAATGATTTTGAAATCGTGTGCTGGCTGACCGATACAATCAGCGGTGCGAAGGATAATCGCCCGGAACTGGATAAAATTCTATACAATGCAGACCAGCTCCCGGCACATGAAGCCGTGATTGTGTTCAAGAACGACCGTGTTGCTCGTGACACAAAATTGTATTTCTACTACTTCTACACGCTCGAGAAGCGAAATGTGAAACTGTTGTCCACCGAGGAGCATTTCTCGGAAGGTGACGATTTCGCTAACATCTACCGCTCTCTGCTGATGTTCGTTGCAGAACAGGAACGAAAGAACATCGCTCTGCGTACCGGGCGTGGGCGGTCTCTCAAGGCACAGTGCGGTGGGTATTCCGGCGGCAATAAGCCGTATGGCTATTACTGCGTAGACGGTATGCTCATGCAGAACCCGGAGGAACGCCCTATCGTGGAGACGGTATTCCGAGAGCATGACGAGAATCACACCTCTTTGCTGGACATTTGCGAGATTCTATACGATGGTGGGTATCGAACCCGAAAAGGCAAGAGATTTCAGCCGTCCACCATTCGAGGAATCCTATCTAACCGCCCCTTCTATGAGGGTAAGTACAAATATGGAGACATGGGCTGGGTACAGGGCGTACACTCCCCGATTCTCCCATTGGAGGTGTAGAAATGAAGAAAATGCTAACCATCATGCTTGCCGGAGTGCTTATGCTGGCGGTCTCCGGGTGTGGAGCTGAACCACAACACAAGGTCTCGTATGTCAGCGGAGAAAAGCTCACTGTTCTCGAGCAGTACGATTGTGTGGCTGTCTATACGCAGTACACCAACGACAGCTCCGAAACTGCTGTCCCGGCTGATGAAGTGTCGGTCAAAGCATTTCAGAACGGTGTCGAATTGTCACCGCTTGTCCCGACAGGTGACAGAACCAACGGCTATGTGCAGTGTGATTCCAATGTGCAGAGCGGCACGACCGCTGATGTGGTGTGGCTGTTCGAGCTTGACGATGATTCTACCGTATCGGTGGAGCTGTCCGGCGGCGAGAAGGTCGAAATCCCATTGACAGAGGAATGAGCCTATGTGGGTGCTGGCAATATTGATATTTCCCTTTGCGGTACTCTATGAGATTGTGAAAATGAATGAGCAGTCTCACCACCGAGGGAAACGAAAACGAAGAAAAAGATTTTAATGACGAGGGTGCGTTATCGCACAGAGATTTAATTCTCTGAACGGTGACGCACTCTCTTTTTGTTTGGAGGTATTTATGAAAGAGTTACTTGAAAAAATTCTCGGGCAAATCAAAAAGACACCCTCCGGGGTAAGAGCCTATGAGGATTTATACCATATCTGTCTCGAGACACAGAAGACAGACATTCCCCTATCCGTGGAGTATCTGAAAAAGCTGTCGGACATTATCGAGAATCGGATTCCGCAGTCTGAAACAGACAAGGAGCTTCGCTCCCTGTTCATGCTTCACAAGAAGGTTCTACTTGCCGCCGCTCCTTTTGATTTTGAAAGCTATTTGCTCTATGTCGAATGGGAACGTGAGCCGGACAAGAAGTTCTATGTCCCTCGCCGTGAGGTCATGCACCCTGTCGTACAGGCAATGCAAGATTTGATTGACGATAGGCTGGACTTACTGACGATTTCCATGCCGCCCGGTACTGGTAAGTCCACTCTCGGTATCTTTTTCCTGTCGTGGGTCATGGGTCGATTCCCGGATTCACAGTCCCTTGCTTCTGCTCACTCGGGTATGCTGACACGCTCCTTCTATGACGGTGTGTATCAGATTATCACCGACAGCGAGTACCTGTGGGCTGATGTGTTCCCGGGAGTAAAGATGGCGGCAACGAACTCCAAGGAGGAAACCATTGACCTTCACAAGAAGCACCGATTCTCTACACTCACCTGTCGAGCAATCAATGCTTCACTGACTGGTGCTACCCGATGTGACAAAATCCTCTACGCCGATGACTTGTGTTCCGGCATTGAGGAAGCTATGAGTAAGGAGCGATTGGATAAGCTGTGGAGTGCCTACACCAATGACCTTAAATCTCGAAAAAAGGAAGGTGCGAAGGAAATCCATATCGCTACCCGATGGTCTGTCCATGATGTTATCGGTCGATTGGAGAATCAGTACGGCGGTGATTCCCGAGCGAAGTTCATTGTTCTTCCGGCACTGGACGCAGACGGTGAAAGTAATTTCAATTACACCTACGGTGTCGGATTCAGCCGCCACTATTTCGAGGATATGAGGAACAACCTTGATGAAGCGTCTTTCAAGGCTCTGTTTATGAATCAGCCTATCGAGCGTGAGGGTCTTCTCTACGATGTGGACGAACTGCGCCGATATTTTGAGCTTCCGGCAGAAGACCCGGACGCTATTATCGGTATTTGTGATACCAAGGACAAGGGTTCTGACTACGCTTTCCTCCCGGCGGCGTATGTGTACGGTAATGACTACTACATTGACGATTGTGTCTGTGATAACAGCTTACCGAACATCGTTGACGCTCGATTGGTGGACATACTGCTCCGCTGTAAAGTCAAAATGTGCCGTTTCGAGAGCAATTCCGCTGGTGGTCGTGTTGCCGAAAAGGTGCAGAATGAGGTCAAGAAGCGTGGAGGTATCACTCGCATTACGACCAAGTTCACTACTGCCAATAAGGAGACAAAAATCATCGTCAACAGTGCATGGGTCAAGGAACACTGCCTGTTCAAAGACGATAGCCTGTATAAACGTCAGAGTGATTATGGTCGCATGATGGATATGCTCGGCTCTTACACCGTGGCTGGTAAAAACAAGCACGATGATGTTCCCGATGGTATGGCTATGCTGGCAGAGTTCGCACAAAGTCTGTCCGGCGCAAGGGTTGAGGTATTTCAGAGACCGTGGTAACACAGGTCGTATGAGTTATCCACACTTTCCACATAATTATCAACATATAGTGTGTTGGCGTATTGACTTATACTATATCTTGTGGTATTATGATATGGTAAAAAGAACGAGTTTGAATGGGTGCATGATTGCACGAGGTAATTTAGACCTCAAGCAGTCATGCACCCATTTTTTGTATGCAGAAAGGAGGAAGGAACGTGGCACATCAAATTGACGAGAGTAAGCCGAAGTATCTAAGTCAGACACGATTTATGAGCGGTCGGCGCATTATCAAAACCAGCGTGACAGAAATCACGGACGAAAACGTGGTTGATGTTCTTCGTAAGGCTCTTGCTACTCACGATTTGAACCGCAGTGAGATTGACTACCTGTGGAAGTATTACCGTGGAGACCAGCCAATCAGAAACCGTGTCAAAGACGTTCGCCCCGAAATCTGCAATAAGATTACCGAAAATCGTGCAAACGAAATCGTGTCCTTCAAGGTTGGGTATCTGTGTGGCGAACCGATTCAGTACGTCAGCCGTAATGGTGGCGAGGAAATCGTAAAGCAGATTAACACCCTCAACGAGTATATGTTCGCAGAGGACAAAGCCGCTCAAGACCAAGAGCTTGTCGAGTGGCAGATGATTTGTGGTACAGCGTTCCGTCTTGTCCTTCCCGATGAACCGGGTGAGGAAGACGAAGCTCCTTTTGAGCTTTACACTCTCGACCCGAGAGACACCTTCGTTGTGTATTCAAACGAAATCGGTAACAAGCCGCTGATGGCGGTTAAGTACAGCAAGGACGATAACGAGATTTTCCACTACTCGATTTACACCGAGAATCGCTATTACCTCGTGGACGGAGACATTTTGGTGGAATCCAAACCTCATGCCCTCGACATGATTCCGATTATCGAGTACCCGGGAAACAATGCTCGTCTCGGTTCTTTTGAGATTGTGCTTCCTCTACTGGACGCAATCAACAATGTGGAAAGTAACCGTATGGACGGTATGGAGCAGTTGGTACAGGCTTTTATTAAGTTCATTAACTGCGACATTACTAAGGAGGAATACGAGGAGTTCTTACAGCTCGGCGCAATCAAGGTGAAGTCCGTGGACGGACAAGCCGCTGATGTTGGTGTAGTCACCACAGAGCTGAATCAGACACAATCGCAGACCCTCAAGGACGATTACTATAACGCAATGCTCACCATCTGCGGTATGCCAAACCGTAACGGTGGTTCTTCCACGAGTGATACCGGTTCTGCCGTGTTGCTCCGTGATGGTTGGTCTGACGCAGAAGCTCGAGCAAAGGACAGCGAGAATGTCTTCAAGCGAGCGGAAAAGAAAATGCTCAAGCTGGTTCTTCGTATCTGTCGAGACCTCGGCGGTCTCACGCTCAAGTTGAGTGATATTGATATGAAGTTCACTCGCCGTAACTACGAAGCCATTCAGAGTAAATCTCAAGTCCTTATCTCCATGCTTCAAGAGCCTAAGATTCACCCACAGTTGGCGTTCCAGCACAGTGGAATGTTCTCTGACGCTGAATCTGCTTACAACATGAGCATGAAGTATTACGAGGAGCAACAGGAGAAAGCCGCTGAACTGGCTAAGAAGACCGCTCCCGATGATTCCGGGGACGATGATAATGACCCGGACAATAACGATATTTAAGCGGTAAGCCGCTGTGAATATAGGCAGAGAAGCCTTAAATCGCAATAGTCAGAGAAGACTTAAACCGCAAACATTGTCACAGAAGACATTAAAAGACAGGAGGATTTCAACATGGCAAAGATTGACATTAGCAAGATTGACGGCTATGCCGACATGACCCCGGAACAGAAAATCGCCGCTCTTGAAGCGTTTGAGACCGAAGACCCCGATTACAGCGGATATGTAAAGAAGGATATTTTCGATAAGATAGCTTCCGAGCTTGCGGCTAAGAAGAAGGAGCTGAATGAAAAGCTCACCGAGGACGAGCAGAAAAAGCAGAAGGAACAGGAGGAACGTGAGGAGTTACAGTCCAAGTACGACAAACTGCTCCGTGAAAGCGAAGTTTCCAAGTTCAAGGCGAAGTTGCTCGGCATGGGTTACGAGGAGAAGCTGGCTGACGCTACCGCAGAAGCAATGGCTGATGGTGATACCGAGAAGGTCTTCGCCAATCAGAAGAAACATCTTGAGAATGTCGAGAAGAAGGTTCGTGCGGAAGCCCTTAAAGATACACCGAAACCGACCCCGGACGGAGATTCCAAGACAATGACCCTTGAGAAGCTCCGCAAAATGTCTCCACAGGAGCGTTATGACTATTCTGTGAAGAATCCCGAGGACTACAAAGCCCTCTACACCAATAACGATACAGGAGGTAATGAGTAATGGCTCATAAGATTTATGACAATTTCTATCTCTCCAACGAGGTAGAAGACCAGTTCAATTCCCACCTCGATTTACAGCAGTTCTGTACTGTTGATAACTCTCTCGTGGGTACTGCTGGTATGAAGCGCAAGATTAACGTCTACAAGGCTACCGCTGGTACGGAGAAGCTGAAAATGGGCGAAGGTAACACCAAGAGCATTGAGGTTTCTTTCACCCCGGAGGAGTACGAGATTCAGCTCGCACAGAACAAGTTCCAGTATTATGACGAACAGGAAATGACTGACCCTATGCTTGTTCCTGTCGGCACTCGTCACATGGGTACTGATATGTTCAATACCGTAAACGGCGATGTGTACGGCGAGTTCAAGAAGGCTACGATGGTCGTTCCTACTGCGAAGATTGACTTCGCCGCATTTGTGGACGCTGTTGCCAATCTGAACATCGAAAGCACTGACAATCAGCCGGAGAAGGTTGCTCCGCAGACTTTCGCTTTCGTACACCCGGGCGATACTGCCGAGCTTCGTAAGAACCTCGCAGAAGACCTCAAGTATGTGGAAGCGTTCGCTCGTGCTGGCTACATCGGTACTGTTGGCGGCGTGAACATCTACACCAAGAAGGACGCTACGAAGGGTACTATCGTGGTTGCTACTCGACAGGCAGTTACCATCTTCAATAAGAAGGGTGTCGAGGTTGAGACTGACCGTAACGGCGATATTCGTCAGAACACTATTTGGTCTCGTAAGTATTACCTTGCGGCTCTGACTGACGCTACCAAGGCAGTCAAGATTTTCAAGGGTACTGCTACTGCCACTGCGGACACTACGGTTTCCGAGGGCAAGGTTTACTACGCTAAGACCGACAACGGCTACATCGTTGGTAAGCCTAAGACCAACCCGAAGACCGAAGGTTTCTACGAGATTGCCTAAGTAAAGGAGGTGGACAACATGACCGAGGAAGAAAAGCTGATTGCTCTCAAAGCGATGGTCGGTGGTTCGGACAGTGACGAAGTGCTGTCCACCTATCTCAAACTGGCTGGTCGTAAAATCATCAATCGAGCATATCCGTATGATTCCAGCGTAACGGAAGTTCCGGCACAGTACGACACTCTCCAATGCGAGATTGCCGCTTATATGCTGAACAAGCGTGGTGCGGAGGGTCAGACCTCTCATTCCGAGAACGGTATCTCCCGAAGCTATGAAAATGCTGATATTCCGTCCTCAATGCTCAAGGTGGTTACTCCTCATGTGGGGGTGATTAAATGAGAATGATGGTACGAAATAAGAGCAAATTCTTCTACGCTCTGTACAAAGAGAAAGTCCCTAAGACGGACGAATACGGAAATGTTACAGGGGAATATGAAATCATTCGAGACAACCCGGTAGAGTTCTCCGCTAATATCTCTGCCGCCAAGGGTGAAACAAGCACCCGGCAGTTCGGAGAAAGTGAAAGCTATGACAAGGTAATTGTCATGGGGACGGACGCTCCCCCTATTGACGAGTACACAGTGCTATGGGTCGATAAAACGCCACAGGTTGATGAAACCGGGGCTTTGGTTACAAATGATGATGGTGAGGTCATTACTCCTCACGATTATATCGTTAAGAAGATAGCCAAGAGCTTGAACAGCGTGTCGGTTGCGATAAGCAAGGTGACTGTCAGTGGGTAGGAAAATTATCTCATTCGGATTGTCAACGAGTGAAATCAACCGAGCTATGAAAGAGCTGGCTGATTACAAACAAGAAATCCTTAGAAAAACAGAACTCCTCCGAGAGAAAGTAGCCGAACGGCTGGCTGATGAAGCGAAAAGCGGATTCAGCGGTGCAATCGTTGACGAGCTTATTCTCAAAGGAGGGCAAACTTCTCCACGATACGCACAAGTCGATGTGTCGGTTGACAATCGAGGGTCGGTTACTGTCGTTGTCGCAAGTGGTGAAGACGCTGTGTGGGTTGAGTTTGGTGCTGGTGTCTATCATAATGGCTCTCCCGGTTCGTCCCCTCACCCTCACGGTGCGGAACTGGGAATGACAATCGGTGGATTCGGTAAGGGTAACGGCAAGAAAGAGGTTTGGGGATTCTACGAAAATGGCGAATTGAAGCTGTCTCGTGGTACTCCGGCTCGTATGCCGATGGCTCTTGCAATTACCACCGTTTGCAATGATATTCAGTCTATCGCAAAGGAGGTGTTTGGGTGATTGACATTGAGACAGAGGTATTCAGTATCGTGTCCGCAGAGGTGCGAAAGAAATACCCGAAAATCTATATGACTGGCGAATATGTCAAGTCTCCACCTTCCTTCCCTTGTGTCTCTCTCATTGAGACAGACAATCAAGTTTATCGAAACACTCGAGATTCCGGGTGTATCGAAAACCACGCACAGGTGCTTTACGAGGTGAATGTCTACTCTAACAAAACGAGTGGCAAGAAGACTGAATGTAAAGCAATCATCGCTCTCATTGATTCCAAGATGGAAGCACTCGGTTTCACACGAACCCTTATGAACCCTGTTCCCAACGAGGAAGACGCAACGGTTTACAGAATGGTGGCTCGATACAGGGCTATCGTCTCTAAAAACAAAACTATTTATAGGAGGTAAACAAGCATGGCTATTAGCACTTACAAGATTTTTCTCATGCAGAAGAACACTTCCGCATGGGAGAAGCTGATTGACATTAAGGAGTTTCCCGACCTCGGCGGTGCGCCGGAAATGCTGGAAACTACTACTCTGTCTGACAAAATGCAGACTTACATTCCGGGTATTCAGTCCCTCGATTCTCTTGAGTTCACTGCGAACTACACTCTCGAGGAGTACAAGAAGCTGAAAGCACTGGAAGGTACGGAGAAGGAGTTCGCCGTTTGGTTCGGTGGTACGGAAGCTGGCGATACCGTCACTCCTACTGGTGACAGCGGTAAGTTCAAGTTCAAAGGCTCTCTGTCTGTTTATGCTAACGGCGGCGGCACGAATGAGGTTGTCGAAATGACTATCACTATCGCTCCGTCTACTGTTATCAGCATGGACGCAGAGTAAGGAAAAATAAGGAGGATAAATCATCATGGCAAAGCAGTTGAAATTCACTTTCAAGGATAAAGAATATGTCCTTGAGTTCACTCGCAGAACGGTTACGGAAATGGAAAAGAAGGGCTTCGTTGCGGCAGAGGTCGAGAACAAGCCTATGTCCACTCTCCCGGCACTGTTTGAAGGTGCGTTCCTCGCACATCATCGTTTCGAGAAGAAGGAAGTTATCAACGAAATCTTCTCCCACATGACGAACAAGGAGGAGCTTATCGGTAAGCTGGCAGAAATGTACAACGAGCCGATTATGGCACTGGTCGAAGAACCCGAGGAATCTGAGGGAAACGTAAGCTGGACAGCGAGTTGGTAAGTGATTCGCTGTTGACAGATGAATCCGCTAACAAGGGGAGCGAGCGTGAGAATCGCTCTGCTCCCCCTTCTTATTCGGAGATTTTTCTCGCAAAGTTCCCCTATTACTTATCAATAGGCATGACGGAAGAACAATACTGGGATAGAGATTCCACTCTCGTGAAGTCCTACCGCAAAGCGGAGGAGCTTCGCAAAGAGAGGGTCAATCAAGAAATGTGGTTACAGGGTATGTATATCTATGACGCTATTTCTCGTCTGTCTCCGATTCTTCGTGCTTTCGCCAAAAAGGGAACTAAAGCCCAACCTTATGTTGAAGAAGCATATCCCATCAATAAAAAGACGGTGGAGGAAGCAGAACTCAAGAAGGAAAAGGCTAAGTCTGAAAAGGGTCTGCGCTATATGCAAGCGTATATGGTACAGGCAAATAAGCAGTTACAAGAAAGGAAGTGAGTTTTATGCCTACTACAATCGAACAACTCGAATTGGAAGTTCAGTCGAGTTCCACCTCGGCTGTCGCTGGTATAGACGCTCTTTCCGCTTCTTTGTCCAAACTCAAAAATGCAGTTAGGGGCGGTGTCGGATTAACAAGCGTTGCAAATCAAGTACGCAATCTCGATACCGCCCTTAAAAGCATGGATAGTTCCGGGGCAGACAAGATTGACAAGCTCGCTTCCAGTTTGGAAAAACTGAAAGGTCTCGGCAGTCTCAAGATTTCGTCTTCCATCGGAAATCAGCTTCAAAATATCGGCAGTGCCGCCGCTTCCCTCACTGGTGTAGATTTCAGTGCTATGGAGAAGCTGGGTACAGCACTTCAACCGTTGAACAATCTGAACGCTTCCGGGCTAAAGTCCACTATCAATACGCTCAATAAGTTACCGAAGCTGGCAGACACCCTCGACAACATGGATATGACTAAGTTCACCAGTCAGATTCAGCAGTTGTCTACGGCTCTTGCTCCGCTGACAAATCAGCTCAATGCTGTGACTGCGGCGTTTAATCGTCTTCCTACGAACATTCAGAGAGCTATTACCGTCACGAACAGAATCTCGCAAGAGAACAATAAGGCGGCAAATAGTTACATGAATCTGTATGCCAAAATCAAAATGGCTATGGGTGCTGTTCGTACTGGTGCGAGAGTTATCGCTTCGTGGATAACACAGTCCAACCAGTACATTGAGGATTTGAACCTGTTTACCGCTTCTATGGGTGAATATGCTCAAGAAGCACAGAATTACGCAGAAGCAGTCAGCGAAGCTCTCGGTATCGACCCGGGCGAGTTCATGCGAAATCAAGGTGTGTTCAACACCATCATTAGAGGTTTCGGCGTGGCGAGTGATAAAGCGTACCTTATGTCCAAGAACCTCACACAGCTCGGCTACGACATTTCTTCGTTCTTCAACATTTCGTTCGAGGACGCAATGCAGAAGTTACAATCCGGCATTGCTGGTGAGCTTGAGCCGCTTCGTAGACTGGGTTATGACCTGTCTGTTGCAAGACTGCAAGAGGAAGCTCTTGCTCTCGGTATCGAGAAAAAGGTCTCTGCTATGACACAGGCTGAAAAGTCGCAGTTGCGTTACTACGCAATTATGACACAGGTAACTACCGCTCAAGGCGATATGGCTCGTACTCTGAACGCTCCGGCGAACCAGCTTCGTGTTTTACAGGCACAGGTTACGCAGTGTGCAAGAGCTTTGGGTAATATCTTTATCCCGGCTCTGAACGCAGTATTGCCGTATGCAATCGCTTTGGCGAAGATTGTCCGTATGCTGGCAAACTCTATCGCAAGTCTGTTCGGATTCAAACTCCCGGAGGTGGATTATTCCGGCATTTCTGCTGGTGCTTCTGCGGTTGGCAATTTGGCTGACAACGCCGGGGACGCTTCCGATGGACTGGGTAAAGCCGGGAAAGCGGCTAAGAAGCTGAAAAATGCTCTGCTCGGTATTGACGAGCTGAACGTCCTGTCTAAAGACGATAGTTCCAGTGGAAGCGGTAGCGGCTCGGGTGCTGGTATCGGTGGTGGGGATTTAGGCATTGACCTTCCTACCTACGATTTCCTCGGTGACGCAATCACTTCTAAGGTTGACGAAATCGTTCAGATGATTAAGGACGCTATGTGGGAAATCACGGCTGTTATCAGCGGATTCTTACTGGCAATCGGTACTATCCTTGTTGTCACTGGTGCGAACATTCCTCTCGGTCTCGGTCTCATGGCTGTTGGTGCTGTCGGTTTGGCGGCTTCGGTAATGGCAAACTGGAACGGAATGTCGGAACGGTTGGCGAAGGTACTTACCCTCGTTACCGGGGTACTGGGCGGCTTCCTGTTGGCTATCGGTGCTTTCCTTGTATTTTCGGGTGTCAATGTACCGCTCGGTGCTGGTCTCATGGTGGCTGGTGCGGCGGCTCTCGGTACTGCGGCTGTAATTAACTGGAAGTTCCTCAACGGAGACCTGTCGAACGCTCTGTCCATTCTCACGGCAATCGTGAGCGGTGCGTTGCTGGCTATGGGTGCATTGTTCGCCTTTACTGGCGTTGATGTTCCTCTCGGTATCGCATTGATGGCGGCTGGTGCTGTCGGCATGGTTACAGCAATCGGTCTTAACTGGGATTCGATGTCAGACCCTCTCCGTAGGACAATCGGTATGCTCGAAACCATTGTTGGGGGCGCATTGCTGACATTCGGTGCAATTCTCGCTCTGACTGGCGTAAACGTTCCTCTCGGTGTTGCGATGATTGCCGCTGGTGCGGTTTCTGTCGCTTCGGCAGTAGCTTTGAACTGGAACTCCTTAACAGGTGATGTTCAAGAATCCGTACTAAGCATTGTGGCTATCGTGAGCGGTGCTTTAATCGGTGTCGGTGCAATCCTCGCTCTGACAGGAGTTGCAACCGGGCTGGGTATTGCGATGATTGCCGCTGGTGCTGTCGGTCTTGCCGCAACGGTTGGTTTGAATTGGAATAGTATGCCGGACAATATCAGAAAGGTTACTACGAAGATTCTTCTCATTGCTGGGGCGGCTTCCATTGCCATAGGTATGATTCTCGCTTTCACAGGAGTTGCAACTCCTCTCGGCGTAGGTCTTATCCTCGCTGGTGCGGCGGCTCTCGGTACGGCTGTGGCTCTTAACTGGGACACTTTGACAAACAAGCTAAAGGGCGTAACTACTAAAATACTTGCTATCGCTGGGGCGGCGGCTCTTGCAATCGGTATTATCCTGTGCTTCACCGGGGTTGGTATTCCTCTCGGTGTTGGATTGATATTATCGGGTGCGGCGGCTCTCGGTACAGCAGTAGCTATTAACTGGGAAACCATCAAAGAAAAAATCAAGGGAGTTTTCACCAAGATTAAATCAATGGCTGGTTCTCTCGGCAAACTCGCTATCGGTCTCATGTTGTGTCTGACAGGTGTTGGTATTCCTCTCGGTCTTGCTCTCATTGCAGATGGGGTCAAAGACTTCGCTACTGGAAAACCTGTTAGCTGGGGTTCGATGGTGAGCGGAATTAAGGAAGCTCTCGGAAATATATCTGACGAGTGGAACAAATTCAAAAAGAAGGTTAAGAACAGCAAGCCTGTTCAATTCCTTGCCGAAGTAAAAAACAATGCTTCGGAATGGTGGGACAACGTAAAGGGTTGGTGGTCTGACAAGACGAAAGACGGTCTTTCTCTTGAAACTGGCGTAAAGCTCGTAAAAGATGGCTGGTCTTCTGTGAAGAACTGGATTGGTAACATTCCGGCTGTGAAACAGGGTGTCGGACTTCTGAAATCCGGCTGGTCTACCGTGAAAAACTGGATAGGCAACATTCCTACCGTAGACCAAGCTGTCGCACTCGCAAAGAGCGGCTGGCAGACGGTCAAGGGTTGGATTGGTAATATCCCGGGAGTATCGCAAGCAGTAAGTCTTGCGAAATCCGGCTGGAACTCTGTGAGAGAGTGGGTCGGCAATATCCCGGTTGTCAGTCAAGGAATCTCGTTGCTGAAATCCGGCTGGTCTACCGTAAAGAACTGGATTGGTAGTCTTCCTGTTATCGCTCAAGGTATTTCGCTTTTCAAGTCCGGGTGGACAACGATTAAGAACTGGATTGGTAGTCACACCGTAGGTGTCGGTATCTCTCTATGGAAAAACGGTTGGAGTTCTATCTCGAGCTTCGTTGGTACTTCGGTATCTGTCGGTATCTCGCTTTTCAAATCCGGCTGGACTTCTATTAAGAAGTTCTTCGGACTGGCGAACGGCGGTATCGTTGGTGCAAACGGCGGCGTGAAGATGTTCGCTTCCGGCGGTATCATCACTCCGAATATGTGGAAAGCGATGCCGAAATATGCTGGCGGCACGAACCGAGCGCATGGCTCTATGTTCGTTGCCGGTGAGAGCGGTGCAGAGTTGGTAGGTCATGTAAATGGCACTACCGAGGTGCTGAACCGATTCCAGCTTGCTTCTGTCATGCACAGCTCCATCGTAAGCGGTATGGCACAGTTCTCCGGGTACTGGCAGTCCATGTCTCGAGACATTGTGACTTGTGCGAACGGTATCATCAATGCCGTTGTCGTAAGTACCGCCGGAATCAACGAAAACCTCGTGCTGGCTTCGGCAAGCGGTTATGACCCTTATAACTCGCTGGCACAGACGGTGTACGAAGATTCCAAGAAATCCTATGACGGTGCATATTCCGATGATTCGTGGTCTCGCAATATGCGTGAGTTCTACCACGAGTATGTCGAGCCTACTCTCAAGGAAATCGCTACTGATACCAAGAGACAGGCAGACAAGAAGGAACAGACCATCGTAAAGGTCGGCAACCGTACAATCAATGACGCTGTTACCACGCAGAAGGAAGCGAACGGTTTCAGCTTTACCGAGTAAAGGAGGTGTGTAGCGATGGCATATTTAGCGATAAATGGTTATGAGCTACCACCTTGTAAACGAGGTGTGAGCGTGGTCGTAACCACCGTGGTTGACAGCGGACGAGACGCTAACGGTGCTGTTGTGGGTCAAAGAGTTGGACGAGACCAGTACAAGATAGATGGGCTTGAGTGGGCGTGGCTCACTGCGGCTCAATGGGAACGGATTCTCTCTATCTTGAGCAATTTCTTCGTCTATGTCGAATTTAATGACCCAGTAACAAACAAACGCAAAACCGTAAGAATGTACTGCGGAGACCGTACAGGAGAACCCTACTGGGTTACAGAGGACGGTACTCCAACACATTATCGGAATTGCAAGGTAAATCTTATCGACACTGGCGAGTAAAGGAGGGGTCTTATGCAGAAAGTATCGAAAGCATACAAGGAAAGCATGAAGTCCTCTCTCCGTGAGAGAGCATACATTATGATTTCTTTCGGACTTGTGAACCAAGAAGCACAGGCGAAAGCTACGGTCGATAATGGCAGTTATGCCTACTACTCGAACAAGGACAATATCTTCGGAGAGCATATTGACGATACGGTCTATGCCACTCTCGAGGAGGAGTTCACGAAAGTAGATGGCTCTATGTTCTTTCTCCCTCGGGCTACCGAGGGAGGGAGATACTATGATACTGGGATTGTCTCGGACAAGCTGGTTTCCGAAGCTCGATGTGAAGTGGTTATCAGCTTGAACACAATCGCAACGGATTTCAAGGGTCTCACGATTAACTTCGGTGAGAATTACCCGGTTGATTTCGATATTGTCGGAAGTACCGGGCAGACCATTGAGTTTAGAGGGAATACAAAATCAAAGTGGAGTACCGAGGAAGTATTGGAAAATACAACCTATATCAAGCTGGTCTTCTACAAGATGAAGAACCCTCAAAGCCGTTTGCGTATCTACTCTATTATGTTCGGTTACGGACTTGTGTATTACAACGATTCTGTTATGAGTTCTGCTCTTGACAGTTACGTTTCCCCTATCGGGGCTGATGTTCCGCAGTTCGATTTTTCGGTAACGCTGAAAAACTACGACCACTACTTCAATGTGGATAACCCGAACTCGGCTATCAACTACCTCGAGACAGGACAGGAAATGGATATTATGTACGGTTATCAGACCCCGGGTTCTGACACTATCGAGTGGATTCAAGGAAACCACCTGTGGTGTTCTGAATGGGAAAGTGACGATAACACGGCTACAATCCGTTGCCAAGACATTTTCCGTAATATGGACGGCGAGTATGTGAAGGGTCTGTATAGTGCCACTGGTAAGAGCTACTACGCACTGGCAGAGGAGATTTTGAAGGACGCTGGAATTTCCGAGTATTACATCGACCCACGTTTGAAGAAGCTCTACTCTAACAACCCGATTCCGAGGGTGAAATACAAAGAAGCATTGCAGATTATCGCAAATGCCTGTCGATGTGTTCTCACCCAGTCTCGAGACGGCAAGGTTCAAATCAAGTCGAATTTCATGCCGAGTGCTTCCATCGCAACCAACGGCGAGGAGACCTACTCCAATGCCGCAAACGTGCTGACGGACACACCGAAGGTCGAATACGCAACCCTCGCCGGGAATTATACCCCTACCGATGGTACGATGTTCTTCCTTCCGAGAAACGGTAAGGCGGCTCTGACAACCGGGTATGTCTCGAAGGAAATCTCCGGGGCAAACGGAACATTCACAAAGAATCCTGTCGTTACTATCACGATGGAAGCGATTCGAGCTTATTACGGTTTGAAGCTGGTCTTCGGTACAGCTCTCCCGGCGGCGTTCACAATCAGAACGTACAAGGGTGGCGAGCCTGTAAATGAATACCCGGTTGAGAAAGACGAAATCAACACCACTTCGATTATTCTTCGAGATTTCGATGATTTCGATGTGATGAAGATTGAGTTCACAAAAACCGCAGAGCCGTACAACCGTATCGTACTGAATTATTTCAGTTTGAGCGATGTTGTGGATTTCACCATGAATCGCCGGGACATGACCTCCTCCCCGAAAGCTATCAAACAGGAGCTTATCAAAGAGGTTATCGTCCCATGTTACACCTACCAAGAGAATAATCGAGAAGAAAACCTTGTCTATGAGGACATAGATGTAGTCGCTGGTGAGGTCGAGACTTATTACATTCAAGACCCTTCCTATGGTTATAAGGTGAAGCTCGATGAAGTCGAAGGTAAGGCAACCGTAGTGGCATGGAGTAACTACTTCGTTACCATCAAATTCAATGTCACTGGCTCGTTTAAGCTCGAGGTACAGGGCTATCGGTACAAAATCGTTGAGAAGTACGCTACGGTGTCTCTCAATGCTCGTGGTAAGACAGTCAAGTGGAAGAATCCTCTGATAAGTAATATCACGATGGCGAATGAGCTTGCCGCATGGTTGGCTGATTACTACACAGCCGGAATCGAGTACGAATACGATACTCGAGGAAATCCCGAGCTGAACGCTACCGACATTGTGTATCAAGAAAACGAGTTTCACGATGGTATGAGGGTAAATATCTACCGTCACACTGTCAATTTCAAGCAAGCATTTTCGGGTCGAGTAACCGCCCGAAGGATTGGAGGTTAAAATGTCGTGGTCTACACCGAAAACCGATTGGAACGGTGAGACTGTCGATGGTGTTTACACCGGGGACAGATTCAACGCCGTGGACTTCAATCGAATTAAGAACAACCTCGAATACCTCCGTGAGTTGGCTATCAAGATGTATGACGAGTTCGCTATTCAGTCTGTCGGGAGCGATAAGACCGTAAAGGACTACTTCTACGCTGATGAAATCAATGCGCTGGAAGCGAACCTCGTTACCATCAATACCCACAGTCTCAAGAGGTCTTACGGCACTGCTCCTACCTATGCCGCCAATGGTAATACGATGGATTTCAAAGAACTCAATCGTTTGGAGGGAGCAATCCTTGACCTTTACGACAGGCTCACCAATGAGAGTGAGGGAAGGAGGACATTCACATGGAATTTTGGTATGAAGGGAGGGTTATAAATGGCGTGGAAATTACTTCCTACTGATTATACGGACGCTGTTTGGAGTGGTCTGAAAAGATACACACAGGTCGATAACTCCGATGGTACGGTATCGTTCAACGATGTTACGACCTACACCAATAAGGAGAAATCCTTCTTCGGTGCAAAAGACGCTAACCGTATGAACGAAGCTCTGAACTACATCATGTCTATGCTGGAAAACGGCACGAACTTGTATGAGGAGTTTCAGACCTACTTCACCACACAGAAGGAGCTTTTCAAAAGCTCGGGTGATAGTTCTTATCAAGAGCTGACCCAGTATTTTGTCAACCTCAAGGCACAGGGCGATTCGTCTTTGGCACAAATCGAAAAGACCTATGAGGAACACATGACTACCTACGAGGGCGAGCAGACTGCGGCATTTAACACATGGTTTGCTGGTATCAAAGGTAAGCTGAACGAGGACATTGCCGGAAGTCTGCAAAATCAGATTACCGAAGTGGACGAGCGTTTGGCGGCACTGGAACACATGACCTTGAAGAACCTTTTCACTGTACCTGTTGCGATTGACAACACTGGTACTACGCTTCTTGCTGACGATTTGGGTAATGCAATCGTGGCAGATTGGAAATATAAGGAGGAATAAAAATGAGTGCAATCAGTATTGAAACTAAGAAAGTGACGGAACTCACGGCGTTCACCACACCGACCGATTCGTGTCTGATTCCGATTCACGATGGCACAGGCTTGAAGAAAATCACCTTTGCCAATTTCAGAGCCAAGGCGGTTGAGGGTACGGAAGCGAAAATCGCTCCTCTGCTCTTTAGCAACGCCGGGGCGCACAATGCAATTTACCGTGGTAAGTCGCTGGGTAGCACCGTGACTACCGCCCAGTATGCCGCTATCAAGGCTGGTACATTCGATGATTTATACATCGGTGACTACTGGACTATCGGCGGTGTCAACTACCGTATTGCGGCGTTCGATTACTACCTCAATAGTGGTGATAGGAACTGTACTACCCACCATGTAGTTATCGTGCCGGACACTTGCCTGTACAACGCACAAATGCACAACACCAGCTCCGGCGGTTGGGAAAGCGATGCGGCAAATACTACGGCTGGCGGCTATGTCGGCTCGGATATGTACAAGAGCAATCTCGAACAGGCTAAGACCACTATCAAGAGTGCGTTCAGCGGTCATGTTCTGAAACACAGAATCTATCTGACGAACGCTGTTGCGAATGGTCGTGCTTCCGGCGGCGCATGGTGCGATTCCGAAGTTGACCTTATGTGCGAGCAGATGGTCTACGGCAGTGGTATTTTCTCCCCTGTTTCTGACGGTAGCAATGTCCCGGCTAACTACCGTGTCGAGAAATCCCAGTTGCCGCTGTTCCAGCACGAGCCGAGCCGTATTTGCAATCGTGCGACATGGTGGTTAAGAGACGTTATTACCGCTTCCCATTTCGCCCTTGTCAACAACGACGGTTATGCGGACTACAACGACGCTTCCCATTCTATTGGCGTTCGCCCGGCTTTCTGTATATCTTAAATCTGCGCCCCCTTGTGGGGCGCACAAGGAGGTTTATTAACAAGTGTCTGTATTGAAATCAAAACGAAAACCGTCACAGTTTGAGGTATTTCACCACCTCAACAAAATGCGTAAGGAGGTCACGGATTTACTGCTCCGTGATTTCGGGTACGACCTCGACAAAGCCGTGAAGAAAGTCGAAACGACCTTCGGCGGCAGACCGTATGAGGAGTTATCACCCGATGAAAAAGTCCGATATGAAAAGCTCATGGAAAAGAACATTGCGTTTGCAGAATGGTTCATCGCAGACGAGCGAAAAGTGATTGTTGATTGTCTGCGTAGTATCACCGAGGAGGTATATGTTGCAAACAGCATTTACCCAACCTACCGGGAAGAACTGGTTGAGCGTAGAGTTCACCAAGACCGAGCAGTCGGACAGTGTTATAGGCTCACACAGGAATTGCAGTATGCTATCGAGACCCTTCCTGTCGATGTGAACAAGTACCTTCGTTTTGCTGAAATGATACAGACCGAAATAAACCTCCTTAAAGGTTGGAGAAAGTCTGACAACAAGTTCAAGTCGGCTCTCCAAGAGGGTAATCTCTGATTCCGCTTCCAATTTCGCCAATGTCAACAACAACGGTAATGCGAACTACAACAACGCTTCCAATTCTAATGGCGTTCGCCCGGATTTCGATTCTGTGATTGAGTAGCCTATCGAGCGTTTCACAGACAGAGAAAGGAGAGATTATCCTTCCGTATGGTAAATACTAAATGCGACACCTCCTATTACGATAGCCGAGGTTATCAGCGCAAGATATTTGATGGAAATGTTCTTTACGAAAGTAAAGCTAAAGCAATGAAAGGTAGTGATTGGAAACCACAGGTACAGAGGTTTAACATGACCTATCTGTTGGAGTTATCGAAAATGCAACGAGACCTTGAGAACATGGAGTATGAGTTCTTACCAACTACAAACTTCACCTTGCATGAACGAGGAAAGCTCCGGCGTATTACAGGCGAACAGGTTCAAGACAGAATCGTGAAACACGCCCTCTGTGACGAGGTTTTGAATCCTCTGATTGAACCACACCTCATTTATGACAATGGAGCAAGCGTTGTCGGAAAAGGTATCGCTTTCACTCGTAAGAGGTTGCTCACCCACCTTCGGAAATATTATGCACAGCATGGTAGCAACGAAGGGTACATTCTTCTGATAGACTTCTCAAAATACTACGACAATATCAGACATGATGTGTTGTTGAAGTTGTTTGAGCAGTATGTCGATGATGAACACGCCCTATGGCTTCTGCGAAAGACCGTAGAACGCTCAAGGATTGATGTATCGTACATGAGCGATGAAGAATACGAACACTGTCTCGACAGGTTGTTTGATTCTCTCCTCTATCAGTATATGAACCCGAAGCTGTTCACAGGCGAAAAGTTCATGGGGAAGCACCTCAATATTGGAGACCAAGTGGCACAGACCGCCGGAATCTCTTACCGAATACGAATTGATAACTATGTCAAAATCGTTCGAGGTGTGAAATTCTACGCTGGCTACATGGACGATAGTTATGCTATCCACGAGAGCGAAGAGTTCTTACAGGAGCTTCTTGAGGACATTATCGAGATAGCGAACGAACTCGGAATCACGGTCAATACCCGGAAGACGAGAATCTGTAAGCTCTCCGAGCATTGGCGATTTCTTCAAGTTCAATACTCTCTAACGGACACCGGGAGGGTGATTCAGAAAATCAATCCCAAACGGCTTACCGCAATGAGACGGAAAATGAAGAAACTCGCTCCGAAGCTAACAGAAAAGGAGTTTACAGACTTCTATAAGAGTTGGTTTAAGAATCATTACAAAATAATGAGTAAGAAACAACGAAGTAACATGGACACCCTATTCAATCAATTAAAGGAGGTAACGAAATGTACACTATCACCCTTGCCAATGGCAAAAAGCTGACCGGGCTGGATATGAACGGCACGAACTATGTCAGCAAAGAAAAGGTGGACGAGACTATTTTCAAGGATAATCTCTCTACTATGAAGGTCTCCGATGGGGAGACAGAGACTACCTACACTGATATGGTCTTCATTCAGCAGATGGAATGGGCTGACGGCACTTTCTATCTTGCGTTCCGTGAGAAGACCAAGGAGGAGAAGCTGGTAGCCGCTCTCAACGCAACCTCCGACAGTATTACCGATGTACAGGTGGCACTTGCGGAAGTATACGAAATGGTTTTAGGAGGTAAATAACTATGGCTAAGATTTACGTTGCACTGATTCGCAAGGGTCTCAAGACCATTAACGATGTACCCGAACAGCTCCGAGAGGAAGTCAAGAAGCTGTTGGAGGAATAATCATGCTGTGGCGCATTATGCTATGGCTCAACAGGAAGGAGGTGGAAAACATGGCTGTTATCTATGTGGCACTCATTGTCAAGGGTAAGCGTACTTACGCAAGCGTTCCGGCTGTTCTCAAGGAACAGGTAAAGGAAATACTCATTGACCTTGAGCTGGAAGACCTTATCACGGAATAAGGCGGCATGAGGGAGGGTCGCTCCCGGCTCTCCCTCACATTCTAAAAGAGGAGGACAAGAAATGTGAACATTGAGTTCAATCAGATTCTTACCTTCGTCTCCGTTGTTGCCGCCGTGTACTTTGCTTTCAAGAGCAATAGTCGAGCCAATAATGACGAGGTGAGCAAGAAAGCACAGGTTGACGCTATTCTGTCTCAAAAGCTGGATTCTATCAGTGATGATACGAAAGAAATCCGCAAGGAAATCACAGACGTTAAGGTCAAGGTCAACGACCTGTCCGAGCGTGTCGTGATGGTTGAGCAGTCTACGAAATCCGCACACCACCGACTTGACCGATACGAGGAAGAAGAAGAAATCTACCACGGTAAGCCAAGAAAACGATGGTGGGTATGAAAGGGGTGATACCCGATGAACCATTCAGATTTTGTCAAAACCGTTGCGGCGTATATCAAGAAGTACGCCCCGATGTACGGAATCGAGGTCGTGTCACCTATCATCGCTCAAGCGGTGTTGGAAAGTGGCTACGGCACTTCCGAGCTGGCTGTAAACGCTCATAACTACTTTGGTCTGAAATACCGGGAAGGTCGTTGCAAGACCTGTATCGGTATCTATCACATGGTGGGAAGCGAGCAGAACGCAGACGGCAGTTACACCAGTTCTGCTATGCAGTGGTGTAAGTTCAAGGATATGGAAAACGGAGTTATCGGCTACTTCGATTTCATCAACATTCCGAACTATAAAAATCTCAAAGGCGTTACCGACCCTCGGAAATACCTTGAGAATATCAAAGCCGATGGCTATGCTACGTCTCACAAGTATGTGGACAACCTCATGCGTGTTATTGAGACATGGCATTTAACCGATTATGACAAGAAGGAGGAAACAAAAATGAGCAACAGTCCTTTGGTGGTCTACACCAAGCTCTCCCCGAACCATTCCGGGCAGAGAACCCATTCCATTGACCGTATCACACCGCATTGTGTAGTAGGTCAGCTCTCCGCAGAGAGTATCTGTGGCTGTTTTATCAGCACCTCTCGACAGGCGAGTTGCAACTACGGTATCGGCACTGACGGTCGTATCTCCATGAGCGTTGAGGAGAAAAACCGTTCGTGGTGTTCTTCCAGTCGTGAGAACGACCAGCGAGCAGTCACTATCGAGTGTGCGTCTGACAAGACCGCTCCGTATGCGTTCAATGACGCTGTGTATGCGTCTCTCGTGAACCTGTGCGTTGATATTTGTCAGCGTAACGGCAAGAGCAAGCTCTTGTGGCTGGGCGATAAGAATAAGACCATCGCCTATGCGCCGAAGTCCGATGAAATGGTACTGACGGTACATAGATGGTTCGCCAATAAATCTTGCCCGGGAGACTGGCTGTACAACCGTCTCGGCAACCTTGCCGCAGAGGTCACTAAGCGTCTCACAGGCGGCTCTACCGACACTGGTAAGGTAGATGTACCCTCTGACGGTAAAACGCTGTACAGGGTGCAGACAGGGGCGTTCTCGAAGCGTTCCAACGCTGACGCATGGGCGGCAAAACTGAAAGCCGCTGGCTTCGATACCTACATCGTACAGATGGGCAATCTGTACAAGGTACAGGTCGGTGCTTACAGTCAGAAGTCCAATGCCGAGAACATGATGGCGAAGCTGAAAGCCGCTGGCTATGACGCTTTTATCACTACCAAGTCCGGCACTGCGGCTGGTACTGCGAAGAAATCTGCGGCTGAAATCGCCAAAGAAATTTATCGTGGTACTTGCTCTGACCCTCGTTGGTCTACTTGGGGCAACGGTGCAACCCGTGTAAATCGGCTGAAACAGGCTGGTTATGACCCGAGCGAAGTGCAGTCCGAGGTCAATAAGCTGTTTTAACCCAAGTAGTAAAAGTAGTTGAAAATCGGTTTTTGCGTAAACTTTTTATAGATACGCGCGTATATAGAGGAAGTTATACGAAAAAAGCCAAGAACAGCTACTTTAACTACTTCAAACATCAAATTTAAGGAGGAAATCAACGTGATTAACTGGAAAGTGCGTGTAAAAAACAAGAGCTTTTGGATTGCTCTTATTCCGGCGGTGCTTCTGCTGGTACAGGTGATTGCCGCTGTCTTCGGTTACACCCTCGATTTGGGCGAGTTGGGAGACAAGCTGTTGGCAGTCGTAAACGCCCTGTTCACTGTCCTCACGATTCTCGGTATCGTGACTGACCCGACCACTGCTGGCATTGGGGATTCCAAACAGGCTCTTACTTACGAGACACCTAAAAAAGAGGACGCAGTTTAACCTACGTCCTCTACTATGAAAACAAATCCGACACAGTGCTTCACGAAAAAGAATGAGTTCGGATTTGCACTATTTGGTGGACCTGGCGGGAGTTGAACCCGCGTCCGAAAGCCCATCCACCAGAGCTTCTCCCATCACAGTCATTACTTTGACATTCCCTCCATCAGTCACCTAATGACGGGTTACTGATCTTAGTAGCTTCATAAAATCTTCCATTCCCTCAAAGCTTTGAGAACGAAGTGCTCCGTCTGTTTGAAGCCGGTTACTTAAGCAACGGATGACCTAAGGCCGACTGCTGCCGCAATTAGGCAGCGTACGCTAAATTTTCGTCTGCGTTTAATTTTAAAGTGGAACTTTTATCGTAGTGTCCCGCTACGGATGGCTTCTCCAACTTCCAGACCCCCGTCGAAACCAGTACAAGCCCTGAATTACTTCTAAAAATGACGATTGTCATCAATCCAGTTTGCTGGCCGGCAGACGTTTGTATACATACACTAACACTAATACTTCAAAATATCAAGTCCTATCTATTATATTTTTTCGTATTTTTTATCATTTCAGTATTATCTAACAACAATCCTGTTTTTCGAATCAATATTTTCTCTTTTTCTGATAAATCACATTTATACCTGGTCAGGACAATTTTACTCTTCATCCTCGTCTTCAAGTCCTAGAATCTCTGACAGAACCTGTATGATGATCTCATTTGTACAGGATTTTACATATCCCATCATATGAAGAGAAATCTCATCCTGCTTCTGCCCCTCTGTCAGTTCTGTATTCTTCTTCGTATCCTGAATCAGCTTCACCAGTTGAGGTGTCAGCTCCTCATAAATCTCAACCGTTGTATCTGTCACTAATTTTCTCAAGTCTTCTTTTTTTACAGGTACCATATATTATCCACCTTTTCTACGTCTTTTACAATTCTTATCCACATTTACTGCACATTTTCTTTCATCTTAGCCCAAATTGCGGATTTTAAAGTCACGGCTTGCTTCTCTCTGCTGGTCTTTTTTGGCAATATCCTGTCTCTTGTCATACAGTTTCTTACCTTTTGCCAGACCAATCTCCACTTTTACAAGGCTTCCCTTAAAATATACCTTTAATGGTACGATTGCCATTCCTTTTTCTTTTGTCTTGCCAATCAATTTATTGATCTCTGCTTTGTGCAACATTAGCTTCTTCACACGAAGAGGATCTTTATTAAAGATATTTCCTTTTTCATATGGACTGATATGCATACCATAGATAAACACTTCCCCATTTTCAATGCGGATAAAAGACTCCTTGATGCTACATTTTCCCATACGAAGTGACTTCACTTCGGTTCCATGAAGCACAATCCCGGCCTCGTAAGTATCCAGTATAAAATAATCATGATATGCCTTTTTGTTATTAGCAATCATCTTACCATTCGTCTTCGCCATTTTCTTCGTCCCTCTCCTTCGCAATTACAAAATCAATGGTACGCATCAACCGGTCTGTATCAGCAACTCTCACACGAACTTCCTGTCCAAGCTTGTAGACTTTTCCGGTGCGTTCGCCCACCATCTCATAACGGCTTTCATCGTAATTATAATGGTCATCACGCATATTGGCAACATGAATCAGACCCTCGATCGTATTCGGAAGTTCCACATACATGCCCCATTTCGTCACACCGGAGATTACGCCTGTGTAAACATTTCCAATACGGTCTGACATATATTCTACTTTCTTAAGCTTCACAGTCTCGCGTTCCGCCTCGTCAGCGCGCCGCTCCGTCTCACTGGCATGCTTCGTCACTTCTTCCAATATCTTGCGATAATGTTCCATGCGTTCACCATTCATACGTCCCCGCAGGTTATCTTTGATGATCCGATGGATCTGAAGATCCGGGTAACGACGAATCGGTGATGTAAAATGTGTATAATAATTCGCTGCCAATCCAAAATGTCCGGAGTTCTCCGGCGTATATCTGGCTTGTTTCATAGAGCGCAGCGCAAGTCGGCTGATTAATGCTTCCTGCGGTGTTCCTTCTACTTTTCCAAGTAATTTCTGAATCTCTTTCGGACGCACTTCATTGGCCCCGATATGCATAGAGAATCCAAAATTATTAATAAATGTTGCCAGCGCCCGGATTTTTTCATCATCTGGAGCCTCATGTACTCTGTATACAAAAGGCATCTCCTGCCAATAATAATCTTCTGCAACAGTCTCATTTGCCAAAAGCATAAAGTCCTCAATAATCTTTGTCGCAACATTTCGGTCATAAGGTTTGATATCGATTGGATGGCCATTCTCATCAAGAATCATTTTCGTTTCCGGAAAATCGAAATCAATGGAACCTCTCTGTTTTCTTCGGGCTCTCAGAATCTTTGACAGTTCCAGCATACGCTGGAACATCGGCACCAGTTCCTCGTATTCCTGCATTTCTGCCAGATCCTCGTCTTCCAGAATCTTCGCCACACTCGTATAGCTCATACGACGGTCCACATGGATAACCGTCTCTGCGATCTCATGGTCAACGACCATTCCTTTCGGGTCTACTGTCATAATACAACTAAGCGCTAGACGGTCTTCTCCGGCATTTAACGAACAGATTCCGTTAGACAATGTATGTGGCAGCATCGGAATAACACGGTCTGCCAGATATACACTTGTTCCACGCTTCAGCGCTTCCCGATCCAGCGCACTATTCTCTTGTACATAATTTGTAACATCAGCAATATGCACACCAAGAATATAATTTTCACCATCTTTCACAACAGACACGGCATCATCAAGATCCTTCGCATCCTCGCCATCAATGGTGACCATCTGCCAGTCACGGATGTCTTTTCTTCCCTGCATGTCTGCCTCACTGACCGGCTTTGATACACGCTCTGCCTGATTCAGCACCTTCTCCGGGAATTCTACCGGAAGATCATATCCTTTTACAATAGACATAATATCTGTTCCCGGATCATTGACATGACCGATAATCTCTACAATCCTTCCTTCCGGACTTCTGCCTTTCTCGCCGTAAGAAGTCAGTTCAACTACAACTTTATGCCCGTCTACAGCTTCTTTTGACTTACCCTCTGGAATAAAAATGTCCTGAAGAATTCTCTGGTTATCCGGAATGACAAAGCCATAACTCTTGTTGCCCTTCTTCTGATAAAGACCGACAACTGTTGTAAGACCACGCTCCACAATCTTTACAATCTTACCTTCCCGGCGCTTTCCATCACGATCAGAAGCCTTCGTAATAATCACTTCTACTATGTCACCATCCAGCGCTCCGCCGGCATCGTCCTCCCCGATAAAAATATCCTGATCCTCCTCAGGAATGATAACAAAACCAAACCCTCTCTGATTCGCACGGTAAGTTCCCTGAAGACGCTTCGCCTCACCTTTACAGTACTTTCCACGCTTACTGAGACAGATCTTACCTTCCTCTTCCAATGATTCCAGCACCTGACGAAGCTCATCCCGCTGCTCCTTATTCACCTGCAGGACCATAGCCATCTCTTTGAACTTCATTGGCACATACATATCATCACAGATAAAATCATATATAATTTTCTTTCTTTTCTCAAATGTCTTATTGCTCATCGCTCCTCCACTGTCAAAAAAAGCACTCCTATACAGGAGTGCTTTTCCTCTTCTCTTAAGCAAATACTTTCAAATTCAACACTGCTGCCAGTACAACAAACAGAATCGCAAGGAACTTTGTAGACTTTACAAGTGCTCCTTCCATTGAACGACCTTTGTTCTGACCCCAATAAGTATCAGCAATTCCGCTGATAGCTCCAAGTCCTGCAGACTTACCTTCCTGCATCAGTACAATGGCTGTCAATGCGATACAATCTATTGCAAATAAAATCATAAGAACAATTTTTAAAATATCCATTACACACACCTCCTGTAGATAAAACCATATTTAGTTTAGCACAGTAAGGTTGATTTCGCAAGCACTTTATTTGAATGGATTCTGATATTCTGCCACATCTCCGAGCCGTTCTTCTATCCGTAGAAGCTGGTTGTATTTCTCTACCCGTTCGCTTCTACATGGCGCTCCGGTCTTAATCTGACCTGCCCCTACTGCTACTGCAAGATCTGCTATCAAGGTATCTGCTGTTTCCCCGGAACGGTGTGATACAATCGTTCTGTAACCGGCTTTCTGCGCCATCTCTACCGTATCCAGTGCCTCTGTCAGGGTTCCAATCTGATTCACTTTTATGAGAATTGCATTGGCAACTTCTTTTTCGATTCCTTTTTTTAATCTCTTTGTGTTTGTCACAAACAGATCATCTCCAACAAGCTGTGTGTGCAATCCCAATCTTGTTGTCAGAAGCTCCCATCCATCCCAGTCTTCTTCGTCCAGTGGATCTTCAATCGATACAATTGGAAACTGTTCAATTAACCCTTCATAATAATCGATCAGTTCTTCTGATGACCGAATGACTTTGTAATCTTTTGTCTTACTTTCCCCTTCGAACACATATTTCTTAAAGCTTCTATCATAAAGTTCTGTTGCCGCCACATCAAGTGCTAATGACACTTCCGTACCTGCCTTGTATCCGGCTTCTTCCGTTGCACGCACGATATAGGCAAGTGCTGCCTGGGCATCCGGAAGGTTCGGGGCAAATCCACCTTCATCCCCAACAGCGGTGGATAATTCTTCTTTTTTCAACAATTTTTTCAGAGAATGATAGATTTCTGCACACATACGAAGTCCTTCTTTAAAGTTTTTCGCTCCTACCGGCATAATCATAAATTCCTGAATATCAATGGTGTTGTCGGCATGCCTGCCACCGTTCATAATATTCATCATCGGAACCGGCATACGCTTTGCATTTGCCCCGCCAAGATAGGAATAGAGTGGAAGTCCTATCGCAGTCGCCGCCGCCCTTGCTGTTGCCATGGATACGCCTAACATAGCATTGGCTCCCAAGTTTGATTTATCCCCTGTACCATCTAAACCTATAAGAAATGTATCTAAAGCTGCCTGGTCAAATACGTTCATTCCGATAATACCAGGTGCAATCTTTGCATTCACATGATCTACCGCCCGTTCCACACCAAGCCCTGCGTATCTTTTTTCCCCGTCACGTAATTCCAGTGCTTCAAACTGACCTGTGGAAGCGCCCGACGGTACACTTGCCCGTCCGCAGAATTCATCTCCTGCCAGCACTTCCACTTCTATCGTCGGATTCCCGCGGGAATCTAATATTTCTCTTGCGTATACATCTGTAATTGGCAGATATTTATACATACTGATGCCCTCCTTTTCGTAGAGATAGTATGCGCCAAATCTGCCAAATCATGCGAAAAAACCCCGACAATGTGAACCACTCTTCCAATTCTAAGTCTAGAGAATAATTCCCTTTGTCAGGGCAAAACTTTCTTTATTTTTTTCTTTTATTAAATTACATGCATAATTATTTTCAAAAATAGAAATAGCCAAAAATATATTATAATAATAACGTATGCAAGAATATCTCTTTGCTCATATACCAGCGGATACATTCTTGATGTTTCTGTACTTCCTGTATATCCTCTTGCCTCCATTGCCATTGCCAAGTCTGAAGACCTTCTAACTGTCATTAAAAATAATGGAAGTAACAATGTTATGACACCTTTACATTTTTCTATAATACTTCCTTCTCCAAACTTCGCACCTCTGGCCGCCTGAGCATCCATCAATAAATTCAATTCATCCAACATAATCGGGATAAATCGAAAAGCAATCATTACAATAACAGACATTTCATGTATTGGAATGCCTAATTTTTCAGTCTTAGAAAAAGCTTTCTCCAAACCATCTGCCAATTCTTTCGGAGTAGAAGTATATGACAATAATGATGCACCTGCTATCATCAAAGCAATTCTTGCTGTCATCTGTATTGCTTTTACTATGCCTTGCTCTGTTACAGAGAATATCCAAAAACTTCCCATCACATCACCAGGGGTATAAAGCATTCTAAATAAAAAAGTAAACAACAAAAGTAAGATAATTCCTTTCAGTCCTCTTAACAAATATCCAAAAGGAACTTTCGCTATTTTGTATAATGTTAATATGACTGCCAGACATAAAAGATACCACAAAGGATTCTTAACAAGAAATAAGGAAATAATGTATACAATAGCTCCCATTAATTTCGTTCTTGGATCCATTCGATGAATTACAGATTCTGAATCAAAATACCTTCCAATTGTAATATCTCGAATCATAGATTTTTCTCCTTCGTCAAAATATTTGCAAGCATTTCCTCTGCTTCTGATACATGAATTGCAACTTTAGGTAATGGAATTCCTTTTTTCATTAAAGTATATGTCAAATGTGTGATTTGCGGTATTCCAATATTCATTTCTTCCAGTTCTTCTACTCTTTTATATACCTCTTCCGGTGTATCATCCATAACAATTTTTCCATTATACATGACCCACACACGGTTAGCGAACTGTGCCACATCTTCCATATGATGGGATACTAATACAATTGCCGCGTTTCGTTGTTTACGTATTTTCTGTAATATTTCAAAAATATCACATTTTGTTTCAGGGTCAAGTCCTGCAGCCGGTTCATCAAGAACTAATATTTTCGGTTGCATTGCAAGTACCCCTGCAATTGCCACGCAACGTTTCTGACCACCAGACAATTCAATCGGACTCATCTGATAATATTCTTCTGTTATTCCAACCAGCTCTAAACTATCAATTGCGGACTTTTTTGCGTCCTGTTCGCTCATCCCCAGATTTAGCGGACCATACATCGTATCTTTCAAAACTGTTCTTCCAAATAATTGCTGCTCCGGATACTGAAAAACGAGCCCTACTTCTTTTCTAAGCTGTGACAACGGATATTTTTTTTCATATATATTTTGCCCTTCAAAAAAAATTTCTCCACAATCTGCCTTTAATAAACCATTTAAATGTTTGATAAAAGTTGTTTTTCCAGACCCCGATGCACCAATTAATCCAATGAAATCCCCTTTATTGATATGAAATGAAATATCCTTTAATATTTGTATTTTCCCCTTTGCAGAATCCGAATAAGAAAATGTGATATTTTTACCTTTCAGCATCTTTACTGCCTCCACATTTCATTCTGTATAATTTTTCTATAGCTTCTATCATGTCCTGCTCTCTGAGAATCGGTGTATCTAATTCGATTCCTCTTCTTTTTAATCTCATCCCTAATTCAACCACCGGCGGAATATCCATTTTAACATCTTGTAATAGTTGAATATCTCCAAAGATATCCCCTGGAGTTCCATCTCCTACAATTTTTCCTTCTTTCATTAATATAATGCGATCTGCATCTACTACTTCATCCGTATGATGTGTAATTAACACTATCGTCATTTTTTCTTTTTGATTCAATTCATGTGCTATCTTTATAACTTCTTTTCGTGAAGCAGGATCAAGCATTGCCGTCGGCTCATCTAAGACGAGGCATCCAGGGTTGCTTGCAAGTGCATCTGCAATTGCAAGTTTCTGCTTTTGCCCTCCGGATAATTTCATTGGCGAAGATTTCCTTTTGCTCCAAAGTCCCACTTTTACCAATACATTTCTTACGATTTTTCTTATTTTTTCAGATTCTATATTCTTATTCTCCGGTCCAAATGCTACATCTTCTTCTACACTTGTTCCAATGATCTGATTGTCTGGATTTTGAAACACCATACCAACCTGACTACGTATCTCCCATAGTTTCTCTTTTGCAGCCGTGTCATTCCCCTCAATCCATACCGTTCCTTCATTCGGAAGTAATAATACATTCAAGTGCTTTGCTAACGTTGATTTTCCTGACCCATTCGGCCCTAATATTGCCAAAAATTGACCAGACGGAATATCTAACGATATTCCGTCCAATGCTGTCTTTTCACTCTTAATATTTTCATCTTGCCATATTGTATACTTATGTACCAGACTACTTATTTTAATCATACGAGTTCTTATGCCTCTTTCTTAAAATTATCCAAAAACTTCATCGGCATTGCTTTGATAAGCAAGCAGCCAATCACGCATGTTCCAACTTTGTCGATTAAGTTAGATGCAACATTTCTAAGGAATGATGCCTGGAAGATAGATTTTCCACCCTGTACCAGTGACATAACTAACATATCAGATACAGTTCCATTCAATCCACCATATACGTAAATTCCAATTGGTGTTCCGATTGCCGGACAAATAAAGCTAAGCGCAAGACCAGTAATAATTGCCGGAACAATACCAAATTTCCATTTTTTTGCTACCAGACCTACGATAAGACCTACTGCCATATTTACAAGGCAGAACGGAATATCTGACACACTGTAAATAAGTCCTGTAATGATATTACTTAAAGCACCTACAATAAGACCCGGAACCGGTCCTAATATTGCCGCTGAGAGTACTGTTCCTAATGTATCCAAATACAATGGAATACCTATTGCTGATGTAATAATTCCTAAAACAATATTCATCGCAACTGCTACACCACAAAAAGTTGTGACATAAACTTTTCTGTTCTTCATGATGTTCCCCCTCTTTTCTCATTCTACAATTTGTTTAAAAGTTCTATAGCTTCCGCCATTGTCATTATCGGAATGGATAATTCTCTATCATGAATTTCTTTCTCTAATATCTCCATATACACCCCTGGTTTTTCCGTCATTTCCAGAGAATTCTGTATAGCGCAGATTCTTTTTTCATCACTACCTATCTCACCCTTCCAGTTTCCCTCACAGGTAAGGTGATATCCGCAATTAGGACTTCCTTCTACTGAAACAACACCCAAAACACTGAATGTTTCCGGATACTGCATATACTCTTGAACTTGCAACAAAATTGTATCAAGAAGCTTTCTACACTGTTCCTTGTAAAATGGATGCTGAAACTGATTTTTCACATGCCCCCACCTCTGTGAGCCATACATAATAAATTCCGGACATGGAAGCTGAATCACCTGAATATTTTTTTCTATAATCAAATTCACCAATTCACTTCGAAGCTTATACTCCTCAGCCAGTCCTGCTTCATCCAGTTCGACTTTCGAAGCATTATTTAATATGCAATGCGATACTAACAAAATTCTTTTCACAATTTCCATTCCTTTCTGACGCTTTCACAATAGCATCTTTTTCATATTCACTTATATTTTCAATCAGAATCTTTACCTATTTTTCAAATGCATATTAATTATTACGCGCTTCTTCCATTGCTTTTTCTCCATTGGCCTGAGCATCTTTTAATGCTGTATCAATATCTTTTTGTCCGCTGAAGACAAGATCTAACTGATCCCCAAGAGCATCTAACGCATTGATTCCACCAATATTTCTTGTTCCCTGGAATCCGCGGTCCATACAATCAAAGCATAATTGTTTCATTGGTTTCTCTTTCAATACTTCTGCAAAAACAGGATCATCTTTTGCAGATTTACGTACCGGAATATAACCTGTCTGAGCTGCAAAATATGCTGTATTTTTAGTATTAGTTAAATATTTCAGATATAACCAGGAAGCTTCTTTTTCTGCATCTGTTCCAACATCAAAGATTGTAACATTTGTTCCATAATAAAGCTGGTCATCTGTCTTGTGACCCGGAAGTGCTGCTGCATTAATTGTAATTCCTTCCTGTGTATCAGCTTCAATATATGGAAGCGCTGAAGTAGATGCTACACACATTGCTGCACGTCCTTGCTGAAGCGGAACGTTTGGATTCTTATCTTCACCCGCAAAACGTGCTGTTTTTGCCTGGAACATACTATTTAAAAATTCTACAGCTTCTTTTGTCTCTGGTGTATCAAAATATAATTCATTTGTTTCTTCATTCATAGTACTTCCACCGGCCTGTTTTAACCATGGAGCAATATCTGTTGAAAGATTATCTGCAAATACAATTCCGTATACATCCGGTTCCCCATCCCCATCTGTATCTTTTGTCAGAGCTTTTGCAGCAGCTGCCCAATCTTCCCAAGTTGTAGGAACAGCGATACCTGCATCTTTAAACATATCTACATTATAATATAATACCATCTGACTCTTGTTAAAAGGCATAGCATACTGTCCATCTCCCCAGATACAATCCTTCATAAACATATCTGGAAAATCTGCTTTGTCTTCATCTGTCAATCCAATTTTAGGATCATTGATATAAGGGGTAATATCTAATGCAAGGCCCTTATCAACATACCAGGACAAGCGATTGGAATAAATCTGTGCAAGATTTGGTAATTGCTTTGCTTTTGCAGATGCCATTAACTTATCAAACAGGCCTAAATAATCACCTTGATTCATCAAATTAACTTTGATGTTCGGGTTTTCTTTCATAAAATCATCTGTGATTTTCTGAATGGCTTCCTCATTTGCGCCACTCATCGCGTGCCAAAATGAGATTTCTACTGTTTCTTCGCTTTTTGAGGTTTCTTTTTTGTCTTCACTTTTTGAAGACTGATTACCACATGCTGCCAATGACAATGTCATTACACCTGCAAGCAATAATGCAACTAGTTTTTTCATAACTGTTCTCTCCTTCTCTACCATTGTTTATTTGATTGAAAATACTATGAATAGACTTCATTTATTATCCCTTTACTCCCGTTTTTCCAACTCCTTGAATGATATATTTTTGAGTAAAGAAATATATGATCAACGTAGGTGCAATGATCATCAACGAAAATGCCATCAATGTATTGTATACTGTTCCGGCTTCCGTTGAAAAATATGCCAGCCCTACAGGAAGTGTTCTCATTTCTTTTGTATTTGTTGCAATCAATGGCCACAAATATGAATTCCAGCTATTGATAATTTTCAATAATGCGATGGACACAATCGTCGGTCGCGACATCGGTACCATTACAGTAAACAGATACCTTATATCATTGCATCCGTCCACTTTAGCAGCCTTGTAATAAGACGGTGAAATGGACATAAATTGCTGACGCAATAAGAAAATAGAAAAAACACTTGCTCCCCATGGAGCAACCAATGCCTTAAATGTATCAATCCATCCTAAGTTTGCTAAAGTTACAAAATTAGGAATGACCAGTATTTCTCCTGGTACCATCATAGTTGCGATCAATAACATAAACAGCACATTTTTCCCTTTGAATTTTAATTGTGCAAAGGCAAAAGCTGCCAAAATCGTGGTAAATAATTCACTTGCCGTAATACATACTGTTACAATCACACTATTTAAAAAATACCGAAAAAATGGAACTGCATGAAAAGCATTCACATAATTTTTCCATTCTATCTTCGATGGAATCCATGTTGGAGGCATTCTTAAAACTTCATTAGATGGTTTTACTGAAGTAATAATCATCCATACAAAAGGAAGTAATATAAAAATCGCACCACAAATCAAAATAAAATATGTAATGGCCTTTTGAATATTTTTCTTATTCACAATCCCGAGCCTCCTTACATAAACGGTAAACCTTCACAATCACAAATTGTGCTAATGTAATACACAAAATAATTAAGAATAAGATAAAAGCGGCTGCCGCTGCTGATGAAAATTCCCAGTGTCGATAAAATTTTGTAAAAATATAATATACAATCGTCAATCCACTCTTTAATGGTCCTGCTTCATTTCCGTACATAATATACACTTCATCAAAAGTTTTAAAGACATCAATAATCGTCGTGACTGATAAAAAGAAAATTGTCGGACGAAGTTGCGGCAATGTTACATGCCAAAATCTTTTTATGCTTTTTGCCCCATCCATGCGCGCAGCAAGATAATATCTCTGATCAATATTCTGCAGCCCGGCAAGAAAAATAATCACACGGTAACCTAGTCCCTTCCATATACTTAAAACAACCAGAATCGGTAACGTCATTTTGGGATCTGTTAACCATGCAACTTTACTGATTCCAAATACTTTCAACACTGCATTCACAAGTCCAAAATCTTTATTCAGCATCCATGCCCATACAATAGACACCGCTACCATAGATGTAACAAATGGCAAAAAATATATGCTTTGGAAAAACTTTCTAAGCAAAATGTTGGAATTCAAAAGGACCGCAAATAGTAATGAAATCCCTATTGACAATGGTGCTGCAAAAATCACCAATTTACATGTATTTTTTATTGCCAATAAAAAATCCGGATCTTCTAATACTTTAATGAAATTATCTGTTCCCCACTGATAAACAATCCCATTTATATAGTCAAACTCTGTATAAAATCCCATAAAGAATGATTTTATAATAGGATAGATTTGAAAAACTCCTAATATAAGCAACGCCGGTAATAAGTAGCACCAGGCTTTATACCTTTGAAAAAATTTATACGGACTATTTCTCATTTAAAATCATCCCTTCTTTTTCATCATCTGCCAAAAAAAGATATCCTCGATTAACATTAAGCTCTAATAAATCACCAATCTGATAATCTTTATCCCATCTCAGACAAACAATAAATGGAGCATCCTTAGACTGACAACGCAGATAAACTTCCTTTCCTAAAGTTTGAATTGCAGCTATCTTTGTATGAATCTGTCCACAATCCGAAACAACAGAAAAATCTTCCGGGCGAATTCCCAAAATTCCTTTTTCACTTATTTCATTTACATGTATAATGTTATCTTCTTTAAACCTCCAATCTGGCTCTTTCAAAATTCTGATATGTTGCTTCTCAGAAATACAATGGAACATGTTAATCGGCGGATTCCCCAAAAATCGTGCTACAAATAAATTGTTCGGTGAACGGTATAATTCCTGCGGCGTTCCATATTGTTGAACGCATCCTTGATTCATCAAAATAATCCGATCTGAAATACTCATTGCCTCTTCTTGATCATGCGTTACAAAAATCGTTGTAATTCCCAGTTTCTTTTGTAATGTTCGGATGTCTTCCCTTAATTCAATTCGCAGACGGGCATCTAAATTAGAAAACGGTTCATCTAACAACAATATTTTCGGTTGCTTTACAAGTGCACGCGCAATTGCGACTCTCTGTTGCTGTCCACCTGATAATTGTCCCGGTTTTCGATGCAAGAGTTTTGTAATCTGCAACATTTCCGCAATCTGACTGACCTTTTCTAATCGTTCTTTCTTTTTCACAGATCTCATTTTTAACGGAAATTGAATATTTTCTGAAACAGTCATATGTGGATATAATGCATAGTCCTGGAAAACCATTCCGATGTCTCTATGCTCTGCTTCAAATCCACTCATATCCTGCCCGTCAAAATAAATTGCACCTTCTGTCGGCATCTCCAGTCCTGCGATCATAGCTAATGTCGTACTTTTTCCACAGCCGGATGGTCCCAATAAACATACCATTTCCCCATTCTCAATCGTACAATTAACATCTTGAACGGCCACAACATCTTTAAACTTCTTTGTAAGATGTTTTAATTGTATTTTCATTTTTCGCACTCCCATTCCATTAAATTTCAAATAAATTCGCGCATTTGTCAGATAATTTTATCTTTTTTTGATATTTTCCCCAAATTTACCCAAATTTCAAAGCTCATTATACCTCTGCTTACTTATAATGTCAAATTACTTTTTTTGATATTTGTCCTTGTTTATTGTTTTCATAAATATATGCATTTTTCACTTGTGTTTTTTACTAATATCTGTATAATAGAAATTTAAAAAAATTTTTCAAGGAGAATATCGAGGCATGGATGATTTATATATTACTGATATGGATGGAACATTATTAAATTCCAATGGGCAATTATCTGCACCGTCTTATAATTACCTGAAATTACTTTTAAGTAAAAGTTTCCCTTTTACAATCGCTTCTGGTCGAACCCCTCTCAGCGTTTGTTCCATTTTTAAAAATTTAAATTTTGTTATTCCTATGATTTTGCTAAACGGCGCTATTATTTACGACTTTCAAAACAATAAAGCTGTAACATCTACTCCTATTCCTCATACTTCCAGACAGCTTTTAGATGATTTGCGCCAATCTTTTAACTTGCCTGAATTGCAAGTCCTTAGCTCTGCATCAGGAAATGTAATTTCACTCTTTTCCTCTCCCGAGCAATGGGAACCTTTTTGGAAACATTATCGTATTCCTTTTCAGAACAATGATCCTGCACCACCATCTTCTTTGATATATACGATTTTCATGGATCATCACCCGGAACAGCTAGAATATATTTACAATACACTACAAAAAACTGATTTATTTTCTCTTGATTTTTACAAAGACACTTATTTACCAGAAACCTGGTTTTTAGAAATATACGATAAACACGCCTCCAAAGGTCAGGCATTAAAGACTTTAAAGGAATTATATAATTTTGAAAATATTACTTGTTTTGGAAACGGAGAGAATGATTTATCTCTTTTCTCAGAAAGTACCTGGTGCTGCGCCGTAGATAACGCGAAGTCTTCTTTAAAAGATCATGCTTCTCAAATTATACCAGATTGCGATCACAATGGAGTTGCCGAATATTTGTTTCAGGTTTACCTTACTGAAAATCTTTGGAAAACATTACAAAGCTCCCCTTCCATTGTACAGCTTACTTCAACCCTTATGGCGTATTTTTCACTAAAACCCGTTAATTCTACATTTTTACCAGATTTTCTAAAAACCCACACCTTCCATACCCCGCACAAGAATTTAATCTATATTCTGGCGGATGGGCTTGGAAGTAATATTCTGACAAAGCACCTGCCTAAGAACTCTTTTTTTAACACACATTTCAAAACAAATCTTGTTTCTGTGTTTCCACCTACTACGGTTTCTGCAGCAACTGCTTTAGAAACCGGACTATATCCTTCTCAAAGTGGATATTTGGGCTGGAGTATTTACTGGCCTTATTTAAAACAAAATATTGCCGTTTTTACAAATTTGACTGACGATGGAATACCCGCTTCACATGAAAATATTGCGAAGCAATATCTCTATCACCCGGATTGGATAAATGAACTTAACAACTCCAACATCAACACAATAGAAATTGATATTTCTTATCCATTCACTGATGATCTGATTGCTCAATCAGTAGAAAAAATATGTAAATTCACAAATTCACCTGGAGAACATATTCTATATCTCTACTTGAATGAACCCGATCATACATTACATAAAAAAGGAACTCAGTCGCCTGATATAACATCACTGTTGATTGACATTGAAAAAATGATGTTACAACTATCTAAGATGTGTGCTGATACACTTTTCATTTTCACAGCTGATCACGGCTTTATTGATGTTGACCCTCTTTGTTTGGAAGACTATCCCGAATTAATGAATATGCTGCAAGTTCCGCCTTCCATAGAACCGCGGGCTATGAATTTATTCATAAAACCAGAATATCTGGAAAAATTTTGTAGTCTTTTTCATAAGATTACAAAAAATACTTATCATTTATATTCCAAACAAGAAGTACTTAAAAATGCTCTGTTTGGTCCTCCACCAGTCCACCCGCTTCTTGAAGAAATGCTGGGAGACTACCTCGCTGTTGCACAAACTCCGCTTACGCTATTTCCAAATCGTTCCTACCTGGACTCAATGGTAGCAACACACGGCGGCCTTACAACAGATGAGCTTCTGGTTCCTCTCATTATTTTTGAAAGTGAATGTTAAAAAACTCCCGGACATACAACAAACATTCGTATGCCCGGGAGTTTTCTATTCAAATTCATGTTTCTATGCTTCTACTGCCAATCCTTCTGCTTTCATAACATCGACTACCTGTGCCACATATTTTGCACACAGTTCATCTGTCGCAGCTTCTACCATGACACGGATTACAGGTTCTGTTCCACTCTCGCAGACAAGGATACGTCCCTCATCGTGCTACATTGTCAACTGCCTTTATAACCTCCGGATTCTCGCGTGCTGTCTTCTTATCTGCCACACGGACATTCTGAAGAAGCTGTGGATAGATCTTTACAGGCTCTGCCAATCTGGAAAGGCTCATTTTCTTCTCCAGAATTACTTCCATGATCATAAGTGAAGTCAGGATTCCATCACCTGTTGTTGCATGTTTGCTGAAAATAATATGTCCGGACTGCTCTCCTCCAAGAGAAAAGTTATTCTTGCACATATTTTCATAGACATATTTATCTCCGACTGCTGTCTTTTCATACTTCATGCCAATCTTGTCACATGCTTTATAAAGTCCCAGGTTTGACATTACAGTTGTAACGATGGTGTCACCATTCAGGCGTCCATTCTCCATGAGATATTTTCCGCAAACATAAAGGATCAGATCTCCGTCGATCACATTTCCTTTCTCATCGACAGCAATGCATCTGTCAGCATCTCCGTCATAAGCGAATCCTACATCCAGATGATTCTCTTTTACATACTGCTGCAGGACTTCAATGTGAGTAGATCCACAATTGGTATTGATGTTCGTTCCGTCCGGCTCACAGTTGATTACATAAGTCTTTGCTCCAAGTGCATCATAGACACTCTTGGCAATCATAAACGCACTACCGTTAGAACAGTCAAGTCCGATTTTCATATCCTCAAATGATCTTGTTGCAAGTGAAATCAGATATCCGATGTAACGGTTTCTTCCTGCTGCGTAATCAACGGTACGACCAATATCTTCTTTTTTTGCCAACGGCAGTTCGTCAATCTCTCCATCGATATATGCTTCAATCTTAGCTTCTACCTCTGCCTCCAGCTTGTGTCCTTTTCCATTGATCACTTTAATTCCGTTATCATAGAATGGATTATGGCTTGCAGAAATCATAATTCCACAGTCAAAGTTTTCTGTTCTTGTCACATAAGAAACACTCGGTGTTGTTGTTACGTGAAGAAGATATGCATTCGCTCCTGATGCAGTCAGTCCGGCAACGAGCGCGTACTCAAACATATAGCTGCTACGTCTTGTATCTTTTCCGATCACAACCTTTGCTTTGTGATCCTGTCCGTAATACCAGCCAAGAAAACGTCCCACTTTAAATGCGTGCTCTACTGTTAAAACTACATTTGCCTCTCCACGAAAACCGTCTGTTCCAAAATATTTACCCATTTTTCTTATCTCCCAATTACTTTTTAATCTTATCTGTCTAAATTGAAAATTCATAATCTGTATACATTTTCTCATAAATGAACGGATTTTTTGAACTTCTTTGGTTCAGACAAATACAGTATCTTTTCTTATTATACTGTTTTATTCTTTATTCGACAACCTTTTGGTATATTTTCCTGCTTTACCTTATACGTTCATCTTTTTGCAGATTTCCCTTGCCACGCAGATACCATTTGCAGATGCCTGCTGAAGTCCTCTTGTGATAGATGCTCCATCTCCCATAACGCGCAGATTCTTGATATTTGTCTCAAATTTATCGTTCACTACGACTTTATTCGAATAAAATTTTACTTCCACGCCGTAAAGCAAAGTCTCATCCGATGCAATTCCGGGTGTTACTTTATCGAGTGCCTTAATCATCTCATCTATCGCGACCATGATACGATGCGGGAATACCAGTGATAAATCTCCAGGCACAGCATCTTTCAATGTCGGTGTAATATTGTTTCTCTGTAATCTTTCTGCAGTTGTTCTTCGCCCTCTTCTGAAATCACCATAACGCTGAAGCAGGATTTTGCCGTCGCTTAACATATTTCCAAGCTGGGCTATATGCTTACCATATTCGATTGGTGACTTAAAAGGCTCCGTAAAATTCTTAGATACAAGGAGTGCAAAATTCGTATTCTTTGTCTTCATGTCTTTTGACTTATAAGCATGACCATTGACAACTGCAAGTCCGTTATCGTAGTACTCTGTTGCCACTTCTCCGGAAGGGTTCGTGCAGAATACGCGTACCTTATCGTCAAATGTTGGTGTATAGTATACAAGTTTTGCCTCGTAAAGCTTCTCATTGAGTTCCTTCATGATCTCATCGCGGACTTCTACCCGGACACCTACATCAACAGTACCATTCTGTGTTTTAATACCATGATTTTTACAGATTCCTTCAAACCAGCTTGAGCCTTCTCGTCCGATACCTGATACGATTTCATCCGCATAGTAAGTTTCCTCTTTGTCTGTGACGACCCCCTTTGCCACACCATCCTCGATTATGATATCCTGTACCATAGTCATGAATTTGATCTCTACACCTGAAGCCAGCAAATGTTCCTGCAGTCTTGTGTAAATCTTATATCCTTCCTCAGTTCCAAGATGGCGGATCGGACATTCGATCAGTTTGAGATTGGCACGAATTGCTTTCGCCCGGATCCTCTCGATAGCTTCGTAATCGTCAATTCCATAGACCTTCTCATCTGCCCCGAATTTCAGATATATATTGTCTGCTTCTTTGATCAGTTCTTCCGCCTTCTCATAGCCAAGGATCTCCGGCAAAGTTCCACCTACATCTGGTGACAGAGATAGCTTTCCATCGGAAAATGCGCCTGCTCCCGCAAATCCTGTTGTGATAGAGCATGGCTTACAGCCTACACAGACCTTTGTCGTGCGCTTCGGGCACTGACGCTTCTCGATAGAGCGTCCCTTCTCAATCATTAATACTTTCATATCCGGTTTCTGTCTCATTAATTCATAAGCACAGAAAATACCGGAAGGCCCTGCACCTATAATAATTACGTCATATTTATTCATATATCTGATCCACCTTTCTGTGAATAAAAAGTATAACATTTCCATATAAAAAGACAAGGTAAGTCCCGAAGCCATACAAGCCTTCCGGCTCATTTTTTCTCCGTTAATTAATTACCTTGTCCATAGTGTCCTGTCCAATAATATCGATCAGTGAATGACTGACTAAAAATTCATAAAACTTTACCGCTTCTTCTGCCGATATCTCATTCCTGTGCTTTGAGATCCAATACTTGATCCCATTGACCAGGGTCATAGCCTCATACTGCAAAAATGTCTCTTTGCTTATGATTTCTCCTTCTTTGATATGTATTGGATTACGCTCCACGACTACATGCACCAGATTACAGATGTTGTGATATAGCATATCTTCAAAGGAATTCTGCCCCTTCACTTCAAATACCCGTGCATAATATTCTTTATCCGCAGCAATCTTTTTAAATATCATCTCCAATGCAGACCTTGCCATATTCATCTTCACAAGTTCCGTCGCACTGCTAAATACATCTTCCCACAAAAGCCATTCCATTACTTCATATTTATCACGGAAGTAATTGTAGAATGTCGGGCGTATTACCCCTGCTTCGTCCGTAATCATCTTAATCGTAATCTTATCAAAAGATTTCTTCACGACCAGTTCTTTGAATTTCTGCCCTAGAAGCGCTTTTGTCATCTCGCCCTTGCGTTCCATGATTATCTCTTCCTTCACAACATAATCTGTGAATTATTATAACACAGATTCCGTGTTCTAAACAAGACGGAACCTGTGCCTAAAATGTCAGATTCAGTATTTCACCCCTCCATGAAATACCAAGTCCATTGTTTATTTCTGTTTATAATTCTGATAGCCTTTCGCCTCACGCGGATGCTCGCTCCAGAGTTTATCCGCACACTCTGACCAACACTTCGCGTAAGTATGACATTTGCCACACAGATGCTCCACTGTTTCCGGTGACTGAAGATCTGTGGATTTGGCACCTGTCTCATGTACCATCTGTTGCAGCAATTCCGGATTTTCCAGCATCGGACATGGTTTTAAATGATTACAGTTAAATGGCTGATGATCCCGATATGCCATAAAAAGCGGCTGTCTGAGCGCATCTAATAAAGATACTTCTTTTATATTGGCTCCAGAATAATGGATAAATACACACGGTTCCACATCTCCGTTCGGATTAATGTGGCAATAGTTTCTTCCCCCTGCAATACAACCGCCTACAAATTCACCATCATTCTGGAAGTCCATAGCAAAAATAGGTTTTCCACCGTTCGTGGAACGAATCTTACGAACTCTGTGATACATATATTCTCTCTGCTCTTTTGTCGGTAAAAGTTCCACTGCCGCATCATTTCCTACCGGCATATAATGGAAATACCATGTAAATCTACATCCTTTTTCAATGATCATATCCAGGAACTCATCGGACGTAACTGTCTCAATGTTCTTACTTGTATAACAGATAGATGTTCCAAAAATCTGACCGGAAGCCTTCAGCAGATCCATAGCATGCAATACTTTTTCATACACACCCGCGCCTCTTCTGAGATCATTAACTTCCTCAAATCCTTCCAGACTGATAGAAAGAGACAGATTGCCGACTTCTTTCATCTGCTCACAAAATGCTTCATCAACCAGTGTTCCATTCGTAAATGCATGGAATGCGCAATCATTATGTTTCTTACACAACTTTATAATGTCATCTTTTCTGACAAGCGGTTCTCCGCCAGTATACATATAGAAGTAAATTCCAAGCTCTTTTCCCTGTGTAATAACACTGTCCAGGTCATTGTATGTAAGATTCAGCCGATTTCCATATTCTGCCGCCCAGCAGCCGGTACAGTGCAGATTACAGGCACTGGTCGGATCCATAAGAATCAGCCACGGGATATTACAGTCATATTTCTTACGCATTTCACGGATTGTCTTTGTTCCGTAAAATGCTGCCTCATATCCCAGATTCAATGCAGTCTGACGAATGACATATGGATCCAATTCATCAATCATGTGGTTGACATATTTTACCCATTTATTATCTGGATCTTGAATCATCTTACGTGCAGCCTCATAATTTTCTTTTTGGAAATTGTCTCCCATATATTTTTCTGTCAGATCTACCAGTTCCAAAAGACCTTTTTCACGATCTTTCTTCACATGTTTTAACACTGCATCAATCGCGGTTCCATACGCTGCTCTGGCAGCCTTATGTGTCAATGTACCCATATCACATTTCCTCCTCGTATATCTTATTTTTTCAATATTTGAGCTGATTATCAACATTGCACATCAATACATGCAATATTGAATCACTACATCTACTCCTGCAATCAGGAACAATGCGCCACCTGCAAGATATGCCTGACTATTATGCACTGTACCAAGCCTATATCCTACATATACACCACCAATTACACTCAGTACCGTAATTGGGAAAATCGTCAGTGACTGGTGTATCATTTGCGCTTCCAGAAACCCCATTCCAATTCCCGCAAGAAATGCATCTACACTTGTAATAAGTGCCAGAAATGTCGTTTTCTTCCAGTCAATTTCATCATTGCGCTGTTCAAGAATGTTTCGCTTCTTAAGTCCCTTCCAGATCATATATATGCCTAATCCTATAAATATCAGAACTGTCACTGCCTCCCAATGATCTGCAATTCGTGAACTTGAATTTGAAGAATCCCGGAATATCGGCAACAGAGTAAGCAGATTTCCTACAATCAGACACCCCCATTGAACACCTCCGAAAAGCAGGCATAAACCAAATAGATTTTTCTTATTGATCTTTGAAAATCCAGCCCCCATATAAGCCATCGCTACAAATACATCTAAAGACAATCCTGCTGAGATTATTACAATCTCAAGAACAGACATAACCATCACCTGCCTTGTACTCTTAATTATGTTGTGATGAACAAAACCTTTCACTTCTCATGCATTTGCTCACAAATAAGTAAAAAAGTTTTGTTCCGTCCCTTGACATCATTGTATTAAAACATGAAAAAGAAAGGAATGTACAAAAGGTGGGAAACGTTATCCAAATGCTACATTTATAAAAATATGTCGTATACATTCTCACTCTCTGATAGAAAATGTTCTTCATCTGCCATAGGATTCACAATAGAAAAGATCACCTTCCAAAAAATCTACATTTTTCAGAAAGTGTTCTTCTTAATTCAAGAATGCCTCGGCATTCTTGCTGCGAGGTGCGCGGCATGCAATTGCATGACATACTTCTCCTGCGCACCTCTGCAATCCTGCCGGAGG
>OLRJ01000140.1_pt1 | contig 72133 bp, 67 predicted proteins | sample 1672741 | NCBI WGS metagenome assembly OLRJ01 (sample SAMEA3136719, study PRJEB25190) | human gut metagenome | biome: human gut; feature: human-associated habitat; material: faeces | place: Austria | collected 2013 | reverse complement strand
GATAGAAAAAGGCTCCGAGAAACATGATTTCTCGGAGCGCTTTGTCTACAGTCTGTAGCCCCGGCATACGCCGGGGCTGTTCTATGATCCATTAACAACCGAGGTTAAAATATTTGCAGATTGCGTTAAATAACTCGGAACAGCTATTGAATTTTAAACACATAGTTTCGTCCTCCTTATTTGAAATGTATTTGTATCAGCTGACAAAAGAATTGTAACAATATCGTAATATTTATTCAATAGGAGGAGACTGGCAGGAAGGGAAAGATTTGGAACAGGCATTCGGAAAGCTGATAAGTGATCGTGAAAGAAAATAAAGGTTCGAGCAGTTGGATATAGAACTACCAGAGAATTTTTGCATATTATAGGAAGTAAATAAAGATCTGTGAGATGGCGCAGAAAGTAGTAGGGGATTTTAAAACAGAAACGGAAGCCAAAGCAGAAGGCATAAAACGAACCCGGGATTGTCCGGTGGACAAAGACAAGAAAATCTAGTATAATAAACAAAGGTTAGCTACAACTAACCGAAGAAAGGAGACAGAAGCATGAAAGTAATCATTGGAATACTGATACCGTTTTTTGGAACATCCTTAGGAGCTGCGTTTGTATTTTTTATGAGAAAATCATTGAGTGATATGTTACAAAGGGCATTGACCGGATTTGCGGCAGGAGTCATGGTGGCTGCATCCATCTGGAGCCTTTTAATTCCGGCGATTGATCAATCTTCAGAGATGGGGAAATGGTCATTTGTACCGGCGACTGTCGGATTTTGGGCAGGAATGATGTTTTTGCTGATGTTGGATACTGTGATCCCACATCTGCATCAGAAGAGTGAAAAGGCAGAAGGACCGAAGAGTCAGCTTAAGCGTACAACTATGATGATACTTGCCGTTACATTGCATAACATCCCGGAAGGAATGGCAGTAGGAGTTGTCTATGCCGGATATCTTTCCGGAAATGCAAAAATTACTGCGGCAGGAGCATTTGCACTAGCACTGGGAATTGCAATCCAGAATCTGCCGGAGGGAGCTATTATATCCATGCCGCTTCGTGCAGAGGGCATGAAAAAGTCAAAAGCATTTTTAGGTGGCGTATTGTCCGGAATCGTAGAACCGATAGGGGCAGTGCTTACGATCCTTGCAGCAAGCCTGATCGTTCCGGCACTTCCGTATCTGTTGAGTTTTGCAGCAGGAGCGATGCTCTATGTGGTAGTAGAGGAATTGATCCCGGAGATGTCACAGGGGACACACTCGAATATAGGAACCGTGTGCTTTGCACTTGGGTTCAGTGTCATGATGGTTTTAGATGTTGCATTAGGATAAAGAAATAGGTAAAAAAATAAATCCCATAAAACCTATTGATATACTATGAAATAAATATTATAATCTGATTTATCAGTTAGGAAATGGAGGCGTACTACGATGAGAAAGTTCTATGTGGTTTCAATGGAATATGCGTGTTGTTGCTGTCGAATGCAATACTCCCGGGCAAGTAATATGGCAGGGTGCTTCGACATGTGTTGTGCTGTACCCGGATAGGACGGATTGTTGATAGAGATGCCATTTGCCCGGGAGTAAAGCCCGGGCATTTTTATGCAAAATAATTGCAGAGCAATTTATCTGTGCACAAAAATGTATGGAAAGCAGACACTATATACAGATATAAAACAGAATGATAAACAAGAATCAAAATGAAGAATTTAAAAGTAAAGAAAATTGTTGTAGCAGCGTTAGCACTTATCTGATCAAAAATTATCCGGATATCCCGCTTCAGAAATTTGACTCCTATGCAACAGCAAAAGAGGCATTTGAGAATGGAACCTCTGTTGCATGGGCAAATGACAATACAGAAGTAATTGCTTTTTCACTTCAGAACAAAGGCTATACGGTAGGAATCCCTTCTCTTGGAAGCAATGACAGTATTGCGCCTGCAGTCACCAAAGGAAAAGATACTTATGGCCCAGAATATGAAGACAGTCTTGTTGTAGAAGGCGGAGAGACCAAATAACAGGAGAATTTAGAAACAGGAAGAAGAGAGCAGTTACATGAATTGGGAATTTATCGTGGAATATCTGCCCTTGTATGAAAAAGCGACAGTTCTCACAGTCAGAATAGGACTGCTTGGAATTGCTTTCGCAATTCTTGTCGGATTTGCCTGTGCAATGGTGCAATACCACAGGATTCCGGTGGTAAGACAGATCGTAGCAGTATATATTGAACTCAGCAGAAATACCCCTCTGCTGGTTCAATTGTTTTTCATTTATTGCTGCCGGTATCTGTTTTAGGCAGCTTACTCGAAAGGAGGTTGCGTCGTGCCGGATTTGGGGATTGATGTTCTATTAAAAGGAAGCAATATGCTTCGGCTGTTACAGGGAGTGGGCGTTGCCGTACAGATCAGCCTGGTTTCGATTGCGATCAGTATGCCGTTGGGCATCGTGGTCGGTTCTCTGATGACCGTAAAAACTAAGCATGAAATGCAGTTTGCAAAAGCAGTAGCAGACCGTGTGATCTTTATGGATGGAGGACAGATCGTAGAGGAAAATGAACCGAAGGAATTCTTTGAACATCCGAAGACAGAAAGAGCAAAACAGTTTTTAAATGTGTTCTCCTTTGAATAATATGGTAAGAACGGTTGCATCTGTCGGCTAAGAGGGATATACTTTTAGAAAGAAAAGCACAGGAGGAGAACCGATGAAATTTTTCTTAGATACAGCAAAAGTAGAAGACATTAAAAAAGCAAACGATATGGGAGTCATCTGCGGTGTGACCACGAATCCGTCCCTGATCGCAAAAGAAGGAAGGGATTTTAACGAGGTGATCGCAGAAATCGCTTCTATCGTGGACGGACCGATCAGCGGTGAAGTCAAAGCAACGACACAGGATGCAGAGGGCATGATCGCAGAAGGACGCGAGATTGCAGCCATCCATCCGAATATGGTCGTGAAGATTCCAATGACCGTGGAAGGTTTAAAAGCAACAAAAGTATTATCCAGTGAAGGAATCAAAATCAATGTTACCCTGATCTTTACGGCAAATCAGGCATTGCTTGCAGCAAGAGCAGGTGCTGCTTATGTTTCCCCATTTTTGGGAAGACTCGATGATATTTCGGTTGCCGGTATCAATCTGGTAAAAGATATCGTGCAGATTTTTAAGGCAGGAGATATCCATACGGAGATCATTGCAGCAAGTATCCGCAATCCGATCCATGTAACAGATTGTGCAATGGCAGGAGCAGACATCGCAACCGTGCCATATTCCGTGTTAGAGGCAATGACCAAGCATCCGCTGACAGATGCCGGAATCGAAAAATTTGTGAAAGACTATCAGGCAGTATTTCACGACTAGATTTAGAGATATATATTAAAAATTACATAAGGAATGACAGAAATCAGGGAATCCAAACCGAGATCGAAAGGATTCCCTGATTTTTTTGTGCTATGGGATTAGGGTGTCAAAAGGTGGTTTCAAGTTTTTTGATTGCAAATTGCCCAAAGCCGGGTCTGTTTTGTTCCGTTGTACGAACATAAGAAAATCTAAGAAAAATTTGGTCTGACCAAGACCATAAATTATAAAGAGAGAATATTAGTGATTGTGTCAATTGTAAAGTGCTGTATTTCCTAATAAAATTTAATTGTTAAGAAGTTCACATAGTTATAAAAATGGAATCGCAGCACCGTCACACTGTCGAAGCGGAGAATGTGGCTGGTGTCATTCCCGACTGGTAGCAGGAGATGTCTATATGCCGACATCCGTAGACGGACGGCGTGAGGCGGATAAAAAATTCGGATATATCCATCCGTGTGTAACATTCCCGCTGTCTGATCTGACAATGGAAGTTCCCACCGTGCGATAGGACGCGTGTGAAATCATTGTAAGATCAAAGGATGTATAGAACAGAAGATAGATAGAGTAAGACGATTAGAAAAGGAAGCATTTAAAAAAGTGTTTCTTTTTTCAGTATAGCCCAAAAGGGTATTGCTATTACGCTTGGGAACGAAAGGAGTCCGAAACGATAAAGTCATCCTTGCGGATACGATTGCCAGTTTACGGCATCCGGCATTCGCTGTGCTGTAAAACCACAGTCGAATGGACAGATGCGTCAAAAAACTTCAGGAGTTATAAAATTCAATCATATGCTCTAGTCTGGAACTCATATTTTCCATCAGGGCATCGACAAGAACCAAAGCTGCCATAGATTCTACTACTACGACGGCTCTTGGTACAATGACAGGATCATGCCGGCCCTTGATCTCTAGAGTGATGTTTTCGCCGGAACGGTTTACCGTCTGCTGGGCTTTAAAGATCGAAGGAGTCGGCTTGACTGCCGCACGAAGCACGATCGGAGCACCATCGCTCATGCCGCCTAAGATACCGCCGGCATGATTCGTCTTTTTACATACATTTCCGTTTTCATCATAGAAAAAAGCATCATTGTTTTCACTTCCCTTTGCAAAAGAAGTTAAGAATCCATCCCCGATCTCAAAGCCTTTTACGGCACCGATAGAAAAAATGGCTTTTGCAAGATCTGCATCGAGTTTATCAAAAACAGGTTCCCCGATTCCGGCAGGCATACCATCAATAATACATTCGATCACACCGCCGGAAGAGTCATGCTCCTGCATACAGGTGTCTAAGTAAGCAGATGCTTTTGCGGCAGCGTCCGCATCCGGCATATAGAGTGCATTATTTGCAATTTCTGCTAAATCTAAAGTAGAAATGGAGATGTCGCCGATGGATTTGGTATAAGCGGTCAGGTTAATGCCGAGTTCTTTTAAGATCTTTGCGGCAACAGCACCGGCAGCAACCCTTCCGATCGTTTCACGTCCGGAGGAACGGCCACCTCCGCGGTAATCGCGGAAACCGTATTTTGCGTCAAAGGTATAGTCCGCATGTCCGGGACGGTAGCAGGCAGCAATTTCGCTGTAATCTTTGGATTTCTGGTTGCAGTTGTATACAACGAGAGAAATCGGAGTTCCGGTGGTTTTTCCTTCAAAGACACCAGAGAGGATCTCTACCGCATCATCTTCCTTCCTGGGGGTCGTAAACCGGGATTGTCCGGGTTTTCTTCTATTTAAATAAAGCTGGATATCCTCACTGCTCAAAGAAAGTCCTGCCGGACAGCCGTCGATGACAACACCGACACCGGCTCCGTGGGATTCTCCCCAGGTAGTGATCTTAAATTGCTTTCCAAATGTTGAACCTGCCATATATGTAAAGTCTCCTTTTTATAGTCTGGCTTTATTGTAGCAGAGAGAAAAAAAGTTTGCAATGCGTATCGGACTGTACATTTTTATTTCTAAAGGTTATAATAGAGCAACAGACAAGAGGAGAACAGATATGTATAAATTGATCAAAAAAGATGGAAATGCAAAGCGGGGAGAATTTCATACCGTGCATGGTGTCATCCAGACCCCGGTATTTATGAATGTTGGAACCGTGGCAGCCATTAAAGGGGCTGTTTCTACGGAAGATTTAGAACAGATAAAGACACAGGTAGAGTTGTCAAATACCTATCATCTGCATGTGCGTCCGGGAGATCAGCTGATCAAAGAATTAGGCGGACTGCATAAATTTATGGTATGGGACAAGCCAATCTTAACGGATTCCGGCGGATTTCAGGTGTTTTCTTTAGCAACCTTACGAAAGATTAAAGAAGAAGGCGTTTATTTCCATTCCCATGTGGACGGCAGAAAAATTTTTATGGGACCGGAGGAGAGTATGCAGATCCAGTCCAATCTCGCTTCCACGATCGCCATGGCATTTGATGAGTGCCCAAGTAGTGTGGCAGAACGCTCTTATGTGGAAAATTCCGTGGCACGGACAACCCGCTGGTTAGAACGCTGCAAAAAAGAAATGGCACGCTTAAATTCCTTAGAAGATACCATCAATAAAAACCAGATGCTTTTTGGGATTAATCAGGGAGCCATTTTTGAGGATATCCGTATTGACCATGCAAAGCGGATCGCAGAGATGGATTTAGACGGTTATGCGATCGGCGGACTTGCGGTTGGTGAGAGCCATGAAGAGATGTATCACATCATTGAAGCCGTTGTACCGCATCTTCCGGTAGAAAAACCGACTTATCTGATGGGCGTTGGAACACCGGCAAATATTTTAGAAGGGGTAGAAAGAGGCGTTGACTTCTTTGACTGTGTTTATCCGACCAGAAACGGACGGCACGGACACCTTTATACGAATCAGGGAAAGATCAATCTCTTTAATAAGAAGTATGAAAAAGATATGCGTCCGATCGAAGAGGGATGCCAGTGCCCAGCATGCAGACGATATTCAAGAGCATACATCCGTCATCTGTTAAAGGCAAAGGAGATGTTAGGAATGCGTCTTTGCGTTCTGCACAACCTTTATTTTTACAATACCATGATGGAAGAGATCCGGGATGCGATCGAAAAAGGGGCATATCAGTCGTACAAAGAAGAAAAATTATATGGTATGGGACAGCTTACGTCCGGCATCAGCAAGGGAGATCTGTAAAAAGTTTGAGAATAATGGGAAAAAGTATTGATGAAAAAGGATTTTTTAGGTACAATAGGGAAAGTGAGTTAGAGATTTAGGAGGAAAAAATATGTATATTTTAGCAATGAGTAAAGCAGGCGGCACAATCGGAATGCTTCTTTGGATTATTGTATTATTCGGATTCATGTATTTCTTCATGGCTCGTCCACAGAAACAGGAGCAGAAGAGAAAAGAAGCAATGCGTGCAGATTTAGCAATCGGAGATACTGTTCTTACTACCAGCGGATTCTACGGAACCGTTATTGACATCAATGATGACACAGTGATCATCGAGTTTGGTAACAATAAGAACTGCCGTATCCCTGCTCAGAAAGCAGCAATTTCAGCCGTAGAAAAACCGGACGATGCAGTAGAAGAGTCCAAATAAAGAGCGGACATGCTGACAGGATGTTAGACAATGGAAAGCAGACCAGTTTTCGTAGGAAGGCTGTTCTGCTTTTTACTTTCTATTCCATACAGTTATAGAATACATAAAAAAGAATAATAACAATTCATGTTGAAATCAAATCCTAAATATACTATGATATTATGAAGTATTAAAATAGCACAGGAGGTAGTACGGCAATGAAATTTCGAGTGGGAGTCATTTCCGGTGACGGGATCGGACCGGAAATCGTAAAAGAAGCAAAAAAAGTATTAGATAAAGTAGGAAGCGAATTCGGACATGAATTCGAGTATGAAGAAATTTTAATGGGCGGATGCTCCATAGATGCAACCGGAGTACCGTTGACAGATGAGGCGATCGAAGCAGCAAAAGCGTCAGATGCAGTATTGATGGGTTCCATCGGTGGCAATACCAGCACTTCACCATGGTACACGCTCCCGCCAAATTTAAGACCGGAGGCAGGCTTACTTAAATTGAGAAAAGCATTGAATCTTTTTGCAAATTTAAGACCTGCATACCTGTATGAAGAATTAAAAGAGGCATGCCCGTTGCGGGAGGACATTATCGGGGACGGCTTTGATATGATGATCATGAGGGAACTGACCGGAGGACTCTACTTTGGAGACCGTGTGACCGAAGAGCGTAACGGAGTCATGACAGCCGTAGATACCCTTACATATAATGAGAATGAGATTCGAAGAATTGCAGTCCGTGGTTTTGACATTGCAATGAAGCGTAGAAAAAAAGTAACCAGCGTGGACAAAGCAAATGTGTTAGATTCTTCGAGACTTTGGAGAAAAGTGGTAGAGGAAGTGGCAAAGGACTATCCGGAAGTGTCCTATGAGCATATGTTAGTGGATAACTGTGCGATGCAGCTTGTCAAAGACCCGGCACAGTTTGATGTGATCTTAACAGAGAATATGTTTGGAGATATTTTATCCGATGAAGCAAGCATGGTGACCGGTTCGATCGGAATGTTATCCTCTGCAAGTTTAAATGAGACAAAATTCGGACTTTATGAGCCAAGCGGCGGTTCAGCACCGGATATTGCAGGAAAAGGAATTGCAAATCCGATCGCAACGATCTTAAGTGCGGCTATGATGCTTCGTTATTCCTTTGATTTAGATGCAGAAGCAGATGCAGTGGAAAATGCTGTAAAACAGGTGTTAAAAGACAAATACCGCACGATCGACATTATGCCGCAGGAGGCAGAGCGCGCAGGAGAAGTGACACAGGTAGGTACCTCTAAAATGGGTGATCTGATCTGTGAGAGAATACAGAAATAAGGAGAATAGATATGAAAAGTGATAACGTAAAAAAAGGGATGCAGCAGGCACCACACCGTTCTTTATTTAATGCACTGGGATTTACAAAAGAAGAAATGGACAAACCGTTAGTAGGTATTGTCAGCTCCTATAATGAGATCGTTCCGGGACATATGAACCTGGATAAAATTGTAAATGCCGTAAAAATGGGTGTTGCAGAAGCAGGCGGAGTACCGGTTGTATTTCCTGCCATTGCAGTCTGTGACGGAATTGCCATGGGACATATCGGTATGAAATATTCCTTAGTCACAAGGGATCTGATCTGTGATTCTACCGAGTGTATGGCATTAGCACACCAGTTTGATGCACTGGTCATGGTGCCAAACTGTGATAAAAACGTACCGGGACTTTTGATGGCAGCAGCCAGAGTCAATGTACCGACCGTATTTGTGTCCGGTGGACCAATGTTAGCAGGTCATGTGAAAGGAAAAAAACGCAGCCTTTCTTCCATGTTTGAGGCAGTCGGCTCTTATGCAGCAGGAACCATGAGTGAAGAGGATGTATGCGAATATGAGGAAAAGGTATGTCCAACCTGTGGCTCCTGTTCCGGTATGTATACGGCAAACTCCATGAACTGCTTAACAGAAGCCCTTGGAATGGGCTTACAGGGCAACGGAACGATCCCTGCAGTATATTCCGAGAGAATCCGTCTTGCAAAACATGCAGGAATGGCAGTCATGGAAATGTATAAAAAAGATATCCGTCCAAGAGATATTATGACAAAAGACGCAATCTTAAATGCATTGACGGTAGATATGGCACTTGGATGTTCCACGAACAGTATGCTGCACCTTCCGGCGATTGCGCATGAGGTCGGCTTTGACTTTGATATATCTTTTGCAAATGAAATCAGTGAAAAGACTCCAAACCTCTGTCATCTTGCACCGGCAGGCCCGACATATATGGAGGATTTAAACGAAGCAGGTGGTGTCTATGCGGTGATGAATGAGTTGTCCGAATTAGGATTACTACATCTGGACTGCATGACAGTAACAGGAAAAACCGTAGGAGAAAACATTAAAGGTGTGGAGAATAAAGATACATCCGTTATCCGTCCGCTGGACAATCCATACAGTAAGACCGGTGGATTAGCAGTCTTAAAGGGAAATCTTGCACCGGACGGCGGTGTTGTAAAACGTTCTGCCGTAGCAGAAGAGATGATGGTACATGAAGGACCGGCAAGAGTCTTTGACTGTGAAGAGGATGCGATTGCCGCTATCAAGGGTGGAAAGATCGTAGCAGGCGATGTGGTAGTCATCCGTTATGAAGGACCAAAGGGCGGTCCTGGAATGAGAGAGATGTTAAATCCGACTTCCGCCATTGCAGGAATGGGACTTGGATCTTCCGTAGCACTGATCACAGACGGACGTTTTTCCGGTGCGAGCCGTGGAGCATCCATCGGACATGTTTCACCGGAGGCAGCAGTCGGTGGACCGATCGCATTGATCGAAGAGGGCGATATCATCGCAATTGATATTCCAAACATGAAGTTAGATGTTAAAGTATCAGAAGAAGAATTAGAAGCAAGAAGAACAAAATGGCAGCCAAGAGAGCCAAAAGTTACAAGCGGTTATCTTGCACGTTATGCATCCATGGTTACCTCAGGAAACCGTGGAGCAGTGTTAGAGATACCAAGATAGGGAAGCTGAAAGAGAGGGATTAGATAACATGCAGTTAACAGGAGCACAAATCGTCATAGAATGTCTGAAGGAACAGGGCGTAGATACGATATTTGGATATCCGGGCGGAGCAATTTTAAATGTGTATGATGAGCTGTATAAGCATAGAAATGAGATTCGTCATGTCTTAACTTCCCATGAGCAGGGAGCTTCCCATGCAGCAGACGGATATGCAAGAAGTACGGGAAAAGTGGGTGTCTGTTTTGCAACAAGCGGGCCGGGAGCGACGAACCTTGTCACGGGAATTGCAACCGCATATATGGATTCCGTACCGATGGTGGCGATCACCTGTAATGTAACGGTTCCACTGCTTGGAAAAGACAGTTTTCAGGAGATCGATATTGCAGGAATTACCACACCGATCACAAAGCACAATTTTATTGTGACAGATGTCAAAGAGTTAGCGGATGTGATACGAAGAGCATTCCGCATTGCACAGACCGGAAGACCGGGACCAGTGTTAGTAGATATTCCAAAGGATATCACGGCACAAAAGACCGAATATAAGGCAAAAGAAATACAGCCGGTGGAGCGTCTGACACAGAAGATGACAGAAGAAGACATCGAACAGGCAGTTTCGTACATAAGACATGCGAAAAAACCATACATATTTGTAGGTGGCGGAGCCGTGATCTCAGAAGCAAGCGAGGAATTAAAAGAGTTTGTGGAATTAGTAGATGCTCCGGTTACGGATACCCTGATGGGAAAAGGTGCCTATGACGGAACCGGTGAACGATACACGGGAATGCTTGGCATGCATGGAACGAAGACATCCAATCTCGGAGTCAGCGAGTGTGATCTGCTGATCGCGATCGGTGTACGTTTTTCAGACCGTGTCATCGGAAATGCCAAAAAATTTGCCCATCATGCAAAGATTTTGCAGTTTGACGTAGATCCGGCAGAGGTAAATAAAAACATTGTTGTGGATGCCTGCGTCATGGGCGATGTCCGTGAGATTTTAAAGAGAGTGAACGAAAGACTTGAGCCGATGGAGCATAAAGAGTGGATGGAACATATCTTAGAATATAAGAAACAGTATCCGCTTACCTATCATCCGCAGGGACTCAGCGGTCCATATATGATAGAAAAAATCTATGAACTGACCAACGGAGATGCGACCATTGTTACCGAAGTAGGCCAGCATCAGATGTGGTCAGCACAGTTTTATAAATATTCCAAGCCGAGAACCTTAATTACATCCGGTGGACTTGGAACCATGGGATACGGACTTGGAGCAGCGATCGGAGCACAGATCGGAAATCCGGAAAAAACAGTTATCAACATTGCGGGAGACGGATGTTTCCGCATGAATATGAATGAGATCGCAACAGCAGTCAGAGAGCAGTTACCGCTGATACAGGTAGTGGTCAATAACCATGTACTTGGAATGGTGCGTCAGTGGCAGGATCTGTTCTATGAACAGAGATATTCCGCAACCGTTTTAAATGACGCAGTGGATTTTGTAAAAATGGCGGAAGCAATGGGAGCAACCGGGATCCGTGCGACAAACCGCGAGGAATTTGATGCGGCAATGAAGCAGGCACTGACCATGAAAACACCGGTGGTCATTGATGCGATCATTGATTGTGATGATAAAGTATGGCCAATGGTTGCACCGGGAGCAGCGATTAGCGAAGTGTTTACAGAAGAAGACCTAGAAAAAAAGGAAAGATAAGACATTGATAAATTTTATCATGTGAGCTATAATTGTGAAAGAATTCACAAGACAAAGAGAGCAGGAGGAGCGAATATGAGCAGAGTGTATAACTTTTCAGCAGGTCCGGCAGTATTACCGGAAGAAGTATTGAAAGAAGCAGCAGACGAGATGTTAGATTACAGAGGAACCGGCATGTCCGTGATGGAGATGAGCCACCGTTCCAAAGCATTTGAGACGATCATCAAAGAGGCAGAGGCAGATTTAAGAGAACTGATGAACATTCCGGATAACTATAAGGTATTGTTCTTACAGGGCGGAGCATCCCAGCAGTTCGCAATGATCCCGATGAATCTGATGAAAAACAAAGTTGCAGACTACATCGTAACCGGTCAGTGGGCAAAGAAAGCATGGCAGGAGGCATCTAAGTACGGAAAAGCCAACAAGATCGCATCCTCAGAAGATGAGACATTTTCCTACATACCGGACTGTTCCGATCTTCCGATTTCCGAAGATGCAGATTATGTATACATTTGCGAGAACAACACCATTTACGGAACGAAGTTCAAAACACTTCCAAATACAAAGGGCAAGACTTTAGTAGCAGACGTATCCTCCTGTTTCCTTTCCGAGCCGGTAGACGTTAGCAAATACGGCATTATTTACGGCGGTGTTCAGAAGAATATCGGACCGGCAGGAGTTGTCATTGTAATCATTCGTGAGGATTTAATTACAGAGGATGTTCTTCCGGGAACACCAACCATGTTGACCTATAAGACACATGCAGATGCAGATTCACTCTATAACACCCCACCTGCATATGGTATTTATATCTGTGGAAAAGTATTCAAATGGCTCAAGAAGATGGGCGGACTTGAAGTTATGAAGCAGAGAAACGAAGAAAAAGCAAAGATTCTTTACGATTTCTTAGATGAGAGTAAATTATTCAAAGGAACTGTCAGAAAAGAAGACCGTTCTTTGATGAATGTACCATTTGTAACAGGTGACAAAGACTTAGATGCAAAATTTGTAGAAGAAGCAAAGAAAGCCGGATTTGAGAACTTAAAAGGACACAGAAGTGTAGGCGGTATGAGAGCTTCTATTTACAATGCAATGCCAAAAGAGGGCGTAGAAAAATTAGTAGAATTTATGAAAAAATTTGAAGAGGAGAATGCATAATGTATCAGTATCACTGCCTGAATCCAATCGCAGAAGTAGGTTTGGATCTATTTACAGAAGATTATCAGAAAACAGAGGAATTGAATGACGCACAGGCTGTTTTAGTAAGAAGTGCAGCGATGCATGACTTAGAGCTGCCGGAAGGCTTAGAAGCGATCGCAAGAGCCGGTGCCGGTGTAAACAATATTCCGTTAGAAAAATGTGCAGACAAAGGAATTGTTGTTTTTAATACACCGGGAGCCAATGCAAACGGCGTAAAAGAACTGGTATTTGCAGGAATGCTCTTAGCATCTCGTGATATTGTCGGAGGTATTGACTGGGTACTGGAAAATAAAGACAATGAGAATGTGAAAAAGGATGCAGAGAAGGCAAAGAAAGCCTTTGCAGGAAATGAGCTTGCAGGTAAAAAATTAGGTGTGATCGGCCTTGGTGCGATCGGTGTGCGTGTGGCAAATGCAGCAACACATCTTGGCATGGAAGTCTATGGATATGATCCGTTTATTTCCGTTAATGCAGCATGGAACCTGTCCCGGAATGTAAAACACATTAATTCCGTAGAAGAGATTTACAGTGCGTGTGATTTCATTACCATTCATGTTCCATTATTGGATGATACAAAGAAAATGTTAAATAAAGAAGCCTTTGCACAGATGAAAGATGGCGTTGTGGTTTTGAATTTTGCAAGAGATCTTTTAGTAGACGAGGAAGCAATCTTAACTGCCATTGAAGAGGGCAAGGTGAAAAAATATGTCACGGACTTCCCAAATACGATAACAGCAGGCAAAAAGGGTTGTATCGTAACACCACATCTTGGAGCATCCACACAGGAATCTGAGGATAACTGTGCTGTGATGGCAGTAAAGGAAATCAAAGATTATTTAGAGAATGGAAATATCCGCAATTCCGTAAACTTCCCGAATTGTAACATGGGAGCCTGTACACAGGCGGGCAGAATTGCAATTCTGCATAAGAATAAAAAGGGAATCATCGGTAAATTCTCAAATATTTTAGGCGATGGAGACATCAACATTACCGATATGACGAATAAGAGCCGCGGTGATTATGCATATTCACTGTTAGATTTAGAGTCTAATGTGACAGAAGAAATCGTAGGACAGTTAGCCGCTTTAGACGGTGTATTAAAAGTCAGAGTCATCAAATAACAATCAGAACAAACGGAGGAACCAATGGCAGTCATTCGACCATTCTTTTCGATTCGCCCAAGCGAAGAAAAAGCAGATAAAATTGCAGCCCTTCCTTATGATGTATACAATAGAGAAGAGGCAAAAGCAGCAGTAGCGAACCATCCGCTGAGTTTTTTAAATATCGACCGTGCAGAGACACAGTTTGACGATACCGTAGATACCTATGACGAGAGAGTCTATCAGAAAGCACATGATCTGCTCTGGGATATGGTAGAAAAAGGAGATTTTATCCGGGAGAAAAAACGATGCTACTATATCTATGAGCTGACCATGAATGGACGTACACAGACGGGGATTACCGCCTGTGCATCGATAGATGATTATGCAAACGGTGTGATCAAAAAGCACGAGAATACCAGAGCGGAAAAAGAAGCAGACAGGATTCATCATGTAGATACCTGTAATGCCCAGACCGGACCGATTTTTTTAGCGTACCGATCAAATAAGCGCATTAATGAAGTAGTTGACCGTGTAAAATCTTCAGACACACCGGTCTATGATTTTGTGGCAGATGATGGGATCCGCCATTGTGTCTGGGTTATAGACAAAGACGCGGATATTGCTGTGATAGAACAGGCATTTTCTTCTATTGGCGAAATCTACATTGCAGACGGACATCATCGTGCCGCTTCTGCCGTTAAAGTCGGTTTTATGCGAAGAGAAGCGAATCCTGACTATACCGGTGAGGAGGAATTTAATTATTTCTTATCGGTGTTGTTCCCGGATGACCGGTTGATGATCATGGACTACAACCGTGCGGTAAAGGATTTGAATGGTATGTCCAAAGAAGATTTCCTTGCAAAAGTATGTGAAATTTTTGACGTATCTGAGATTGAACATGCGTCAGACCAAAGCGAAGAGCAGTTACGTCCGAAACAAAAGGGCGAATATAGTATGTTCTTAGGAGAAAAATGGTATCTTTGCCGTTTGAAAGAGGCAGACAAGAATCCTGACCCGGTCAAAGGACTGGATGTATCCCTATTACAGGATCTGCTTTTAGACCCGGTACTTGGTATCAAGGACCCTAAGACGGATGACCGGATTGATTTTATCGGAGGAATCCGCGGACTGAAAGAGCTAGAGCGCAGAGTACATACGGACTGTGCGGTGGCGTTTGCCATGTATCCAACCTCTATTGGAGAACTGTTTGCGGTAGCAGATGCAGGATTGCTGATGCCGCCAAAATCTACCTGGTTTGAACCAAAGCTTAGAAGCGGACTGTTTATCCATGAGATTTAGGCAGGAGGATACCAATGACAGCAGCAGATAAACAAGAGATTGGCTTATTGAAGAACTATATAGCGTCGATTTTGCCGAATATGCTGGATTTCTGCTTTAATGTAGTGCTTGCAGTGATCGTCTATCTGATCGGCAGCAGGATCATCAAAGCAATCCTGAAGATGAACAAACGCTGGGCAGACCGTAAGGAAATTGATGAAGGCGTGAAGCAGTTTATCCATGCTTTTATCAAAGGTGCACTCTATGTTCTTTTGATCTTCATCATACTGACACTTTTTGGAGTGACGACAGCATCGGTCGTAGCCGTGTTAGGTTCCGCAGGACTGACACTTGGTCTGGCATTGCAGGGCAGCCTTTCGAACTTTGCCGGTGGTGTGATGATCCTTTTGATGAAACCCTTTAAAGTGGGTGATTATGTCATTGAGGATACGAATAAAAATGAGGGAACTGTTGAAGAGATTTCCCTTTTTTATACCAGACTGAAAACGATTGACAATAAAAGTATCGTCATCCCAAACGGAACACTGGCAAATAACAGTATGACAAACGTAACAGCCGCAGAGAAACGCAGGCTGGATCTGACTGTCGGCATTTCCTATCAGGCAGATATCAGACAGGCAAAAGAAGTCCTAAATCAAGTGATCTTAAATGAACCGGCATGTCTGTTAGAAGAAGAGACAAAGGTGTTTGTTTCGGAGCTTGCAGACAGTTGTGTGATCATGGGCATCCGTATCTGGGTCAAGACCGAGGATTACTGGGATGCGAAATGGCGTATGAACGAAAACATCAAATACGCATTGGATGAAAATGAAATAGAGATTCCATATCCACAGATGGATGTGACAATCCGTAGTTAGCGTGGATCATCGTTAGAATGGGATTATAGAAAAAGAAAGACAGTTAACATTATTCTTGTTAGGGAAGATGTTAGCTGTTTTTTGTATGGAAAAAAATCTTTGATAAGTGAACGGACGTTTACTAGAATAGAGAGGTAAACAATCGTTTACAAGAAAGGAGTGATTTTATGGGTGATACGAAAGAAGCAATTTTGACCACTGCCTTACAGTTATTTGCAGGCAATGGTTATGAGGCTGTTTCCGTCAGTGAGATCGCAGGAGCGCTTGGAATGACGAAAGGCGCATTATATAAACACTATAAGAACAAACGGGATATTTTTGACCATATTTTAATACGGATGGAACAAAGAGATGCAGAGCAGGCAGGAAACTGTGAGATGCCAGAGGGAACTTTAGAAGAAATGGAAGAGCAGTATCAGGACATTTCCATGGAACAGTTTTTTACATATTGTAAGGAGCAGTTTACCTATTGGACGGAGGATACGTTTGCTGCGTCATTTCGCAGAATGTTGACCTTAGAGCAGTTTCGTTCCGAGGAAATGCAAAAACTGTATCAGCAGTATTTAGTAGCAGGACCAATGGAGTATGTGGCAGATCTGTTTACATCATCAGGAGTCAGGAATGCAAGGGCTCAGGCGGTTCGTCTGTATGCAACAATGTTCTTTTTTTACAGTGTTTATGACGGAGCAGAGGATAAGGAAAGTGCAAAGAAGCAATTCCAAGAGGCGCTGAAAGAATTAGAGAAAAGCATTTGTAAAGAATGGTAAAAAATTGTAAGAAAAGAGGACAAAGAAGCATTATGAAAAAAACAGAACCGGCTCTTTTGGGAGCTGATCGAAAAGTGTGCAATGATGCAGCACATTCTTCTGATTTTCCGGCAGTCGGAGATTTTGTGATGGCGGGGAAAACCGGGGAAGGAACCCAGGCAGTGATCCATCAGGTACTTCCAAGAAAAAGCGTGTTCATGCGAAAAGCGGCAGGCAGCGACCGAAAGGAACAGTTAGTTGCCACGAACATTGATATTGTATTCCTATGCATGGCATTGAATCAGGATTTTAACGTGCGGCGATTAGAACGTTATCTGTCTATCGCATGGGACAGCGGTGCAAAACCGGTGGTGGTGCTGACAAAGTCAGATATCTGCAAGGACATAGAAGAAAAACTGCTCGCGGTGCAGGAGGCAGCACCCGGTGTCAGGATCATAAAAACAACGGCATTAGAGACCGCTGGAATAGAAGAAATCCTGCCCTATCTTTCAGCGGGAACAACCGCAGCGTTGTTAGGTTCTTCCGGTGTGGGAAAATCCACGCTGGTCAACCGACTGCTTAGAGAAGAACGTCTTGCAACGGGTGGCATCAGAAATGATGATAAAGGGCGGCATACAACGACACATCGGGAACTGCTGTTTTTACCAGATGGCGGGATGGTCATTGATACACCGGGAATGCGTGAACTTGGCATGTGGGATGCGAAAAGCGGTATCAACCGTACTTTTTCGGACATTGAAGAACTGGCACTGCAATGCCGTTTTCGCGATTGTACGCATACGGTAGAACCGGGATGTGCGGTGCAAAAGGCATTGAAAAACGGAACACTTTCTAAAGAGAGAATGCAGTCCTATCAGAAACTGAAAACAGAAAATGATTACATGGAACATGCCAAAAGTTATTTAGAAGTAGCAGTAAAAAATATGAAACAAAGGAATGGATGTCAAAGATCATGGGTCCAAATCCCATCAAACTAGAAGAGGAGCTGCTCTTATCGTGGACACCGGAACAGTTAGATTATATGCATGATGTTCCTTACTGGAGGGACATGGTACAGAGATGTAAGGGGGCAACCGTGCTTGAAGTGCGTGAGATGGAATCCAATGAAGAAGTCTGGGAGGACTGGCTGAAACAGGAAAATGAATATGCCGTTGGAGACCGAAAAGCCATGGAAGCAGGCGGTGGAAAATACCTGAATTTTATTCAGATCGTTCTGCAAAAGAATAATCTTACAAAAATGTAAGGATCAGAAAGGAAATGTAAGCTAAGAAAAGGGCAACGCATTTCCTTTTCTGCTATGATCAATATAAATTAGGGTGTCAAAAGGCGGTTTCAAGTTGCCAGCCACTAAGTTGTGAGGCACCTTTTGCCACCTAATCTATATATCAAAGAAAGCGAGGGCGAAAAGAATGAAAACAGATCGGTCAGCCGATGTACATGGGGTCACTCGGAGAGGGATATGCATTCTATATGCGACTGTATCCGTCCAGCTACCGGAAATACCGGACACCGGAAAAAACATATGATGGAATGATCTTTGTGCCGGAGGCAACGCCGATCGAGATCCGGTAAATTATAACGTTTTACTACAGAAAACAGTCATTTCGCTACATGATACTTTAGCAGAGCGATACTTTTTCCGATAATTATATTAGAAAAAACAGGATGATCGGGAAAGGAGACAGGCGATGCAGATAAAATATACCAACGGGATCGGCTGGGGTTCTAATATGCTAAAGAGCTCACAGGAGAAGTTACAGCGTCAGGCTGAAAGAGACAGTAAGGTGGCATTTTTTGAAGCACAAAAGGAAAATCTGAAAAACAGGGAGTCTTTGGATTTAGACGATATCGCAAAGAAATTAGAACTGTTACATTCCTATGATGACCAGATCGCGGCAGCAAAACAGGAATATAACAGCTCACAGATGTTCCATGTGATGGATGAAGCAATAGAACGCGGCGAACAGATGGCAAAAGAAGCGAAGAAAAATGAGCCGAAGACAGAAGAAGAGAGAAGAGAAGAAGCAATCAAGGAAGCAAACGGAACAGAAGATAGCGAAGGAATGCTTTCTGAAATTTTAGATGAGCAGTTAGATACGATAAGTGATGACAATGGAACGGACACACTGGTAATTTCCGGTAAGGGAATGGAGTATTGTAAGCAGTTATATGCTGCGGAATCTGAAAACCAGACAGAAGAAGCGGATGCAGAAAATTTAAGGTTGAAATCTATGCAGAAATAGGATATCGTAATTTTGTGAAATCATTCATAAAATTGAAATGGAGGTATCAGGATCATGGGAAAAAGATTAGTTGCATATTTTTCAGCAAGTGGAGTTACAAAGGGACTGGCAGAAAAATTAGCGGAGGCGATAGAAGCTGATATTTTTGAAATAGCACCGGTGGAACCGTATACAGAGGCAGACCTCAAGTGGACGAATCCACTGGCACGATGCAATAGAGAAAAAGCCGGCAAAAAAGATGTGGCAATAAAAGAAACGGTACAGGATATGGACAGTTACGAGACTTTGTATATCGGTTTTCCAATCTGGTACTGGGCTGCACCAAATATCATCAATACGTTTGTAAAGCAGTATGACCTTTCCGGAAAGAAAATTGTACTTTTTGCAACCTCCGGTGGCAGCAATATCGGAAAGACAGCCGAGAAGTTAAAACCATATCTGAGCGCAGGAGCCGAGATCGCAGGCGCAGAAGTTTTGAACCAGAACCCGAGTCTGGAAGAATTGAAGCAGTGGGCAGTGTGGTAAAAGAAACATAATAAGAACAAAAGTTCGAGTTGCAAGAGATGTTTATGGGACACTTTATTTTCTATAATAGGAATCAGATAAGAAATCATTCTTTCTGATTCTTATTTTTATTTTATAAGAAGTTATAAAATAAAAATAAGAAATGAAGTATTATAAAAATTTGTTGTAAACAAATGTATGGAAGGAGTAAAACAATATGAGGAAAGGAGGATACAGCAGACTGGGGGTATTTGGAACTATGAACCATTATGATAATAGCGGATATAAAATAGGCGAGAGTAGACCGGGACTTTTTGGGAGTGTAAATACTTATGATTCTAGTGGGGATAGAATAAGCCGTAGTGATAAAAGTTTATTTGGTGGATTTAATCATTATGGTGATTGATGGATAAAGAAGATACTCTGGTTAATAAATTGCCCTGCGGTGTTAAAGAAGTGTCGCCTGACATGCGACCAGCATTGGTTGCTTTTAGATATAATGTAATTAAAAGTAGTAGGAAGTAATTAGCTGGCTATGGAACGAGGACAACTTTATAGAATTAAAAAATATTTCTAAAAAGTATCTTTGTGTGAAAGGAATGGTATAAGTGCGATGAGGACAAAAATGGATGAAGTGATTATAGAAAAACAGGAATATTTACTTTTTGATAAATATAAGCTGAATACGAATAGGAATATAACGCGATATGAATATATTTCAAATGTTCCGTTAAAGGTTAGTAAAAGGGAACCTGATATGAGAGTTTGTAAATGTGGTGCGCATTTAATTACATTAGCATACATTTTTGATAATAATATCTTTCGAAGTAGAACTTTACTGGGGAGAAAATGTCCCTGTTGTGGACATAACTATTTTACATTAAAAACGATTGCTCTTTGCGAAGAAGCGTTTACAATTGTAGAATATACAGATTTGGAGGAGAATATTGGAAAAGAAGTACAGGTAGATATGTATGAAGTTAAAAGAGGAGATATTTATTTTGCGGATTTAACTGGTATAGAACATCATTGCGGTTCAGAGCAAACCGGCTGGAGACCTGTTATGATAGTACAGAATGATGTGGGAAATTATTATTCTACAACAACGATTATTGCAACGATTACATCCAAAATCAAAGGTAGTCAGCCAACACATGTATATTTAGAAAGTGGTATATTGGACAAAGACAGTATAGTATGTTTAGAGCAATTGAAAACTATCGATAAACAAAGATTAGGACGATTTATTTGTAATGTTGGGGATTCTATAATGGAGAGGGTGAATGGTGCAATACAGATTAGCCTGGGAATAAATAATAACATAGATAAAGGAGTCGGAAATGAGAGACCAAAAATTATATGAATCAGTCGGAAAATACATAGATAAATATTACATAGACAAGCCGGATGATATTAAACTAGATAAAGAAATGAAGTCTATATTTGATAGAATCTCGGAATTTAGAAAGAAAAAGGCAACAAAAAAATGTAATGCCGAAGAAGATACAGATATTGAGATAGATGAAAGTGCCGTAGAATCGTTTGATGTTGAAAGTATGCAGAAAATGAAAGCAACTGACGCTATGTCTTCGACATTGGCAACAAACCGTAATATAGAAAGTCTTATGGGACAGATGGATGAGACATTTTCACAGCGATTGTTGCGTCTTATTGATGAGAGAGGTATGACGGATTCAGAAGCATATAATAAAGCTTATGTGGATCGGAGACATTTCTCAAAAATCAGAAAAGATGTGAATTATACGCCAAATAAGAAGACTGTGCTTGCGTTTGCAATAGCATTAGAACTATCTATTGATGAAGCGAAGGATCTTCTAAATTCAGCAGGCTTTGCGTTTTCAAGAAGTTCAAAGACGGATATTATCGTAGCTTATTTCTTACAGAATAAGATATACGATATGTTTGAAATTAATGAGATATTAGATGCTTATGGACAGCCAATTTTTGAGTAGGTGATGAAATTGTCGCCTATCATGCGACCAGCTCTGTTAGTTTCGTAGATATAATGTGATTACAATAAACCGAAGGGGGTAAATCACATGAATGCGGAATTAACAGAGCTGGTTTTTATTTTGGACAGAAGTGGTTCAATGGGTGGACTGGAGAGCGACACAATCGGTGGATTTAACGGGATGATAGAGAGGCAGAAAAAAGAAGGAGAAAAAGTTAATGTGACTACAATCCTCTTTGATGATGAAGTGGAAATCATTCATGATCGTTTCACGATTGATGCAGTTCAGCCGTTGACGGATAAAGAATATTATGTCCGGGGATGTACGGCATTGCTTGATGCGGTAGGACATGCAATTAACAAAATTGACAATGTGCAGAAACATTTGCCGGAGGAACATCGTGCCGGAAAAGTATTGTTTGTAATCACTACAGATGGATTAGAAAATTCCAGTACAGACTTTAATTACAATGACATTAAGCGAATGATTGAAGCAAAGAAAGAATGTGGCTGGGAGTTCTTATTCCTTGGAGCAAATATTGATGCAGGCAAAGAAGCTGAAAAAATTGGTATTGAAAGAAACAGGTCAGTAACATATGAGAATGATCATGATGGAGTAGCACTCAATTACGAGGCTGTTGGCAGAGCAGTGAGAGGCGTTACAAAAAGCAGAATCTGCAGTATAGAACTTGATGATGCCTGGGCAGATGATATCGCAGAATATCATGATAAGGCAGGAAAAAGGTAGGTGATATTTATGGTAGATGCAAGAGAAATGAAAAAGATACTTCGTAATAACGGATATGAATATCAAAGATGCAAAGGCTCACATTTTATGTATTCAAACGGTATTTATACGGTTGCGGTTAATAAGGATCTAAATGCAATGGTGGCAAAAAGAATTATTAAGCAGTACCACCTGCAGGTAGCAGGTGTGTAAGAAGGGAGAACAATTTTATGGCAATGATTGTATGTCCACATTGTGGAGAACAGGTATCAGAAAAAGCAAAGAAGTGTGTGCATTGCGGTGAAATATTGATACTGGAAGAGAAGAAGCATTGCACAGAATGCGGTGTTGAACTTGAAGAGGGGATGACAGAGTGTCCGAATTGTGGCTGTCCGGTTGATGATACAATAGGGCAGGAGACAGATGAAAAGCCGCAAAAGGTAGAGGTAACAGGGGTAAAGGTGACTAAGAAGATAAAGGTTATTATTGGAATTGTGATTGCATTATTGGTGGTCGGAGGAGCAACAGTATTTGGAGTGACACAATATCAGAAGAAAAAGGCAGCAGAGGAATATGCACAACGGGTGGAAGAGTATTCTGATAATCTGAATTTAGCCACAGTTACAATGCTGACAGGTGCGAGCGATGCTGAGTCAAGTGCAAATCTGATTAAGCAGGTATGGTATAATGCCATCTACGAAAAAAGAGATGATGAAACAGATAAGTATACTCGTCCCAAAGGATATTTTGTATCTGATTTTAACGATGCGTTAGGTAATCTGTATGCAGATTCGAGCTTCAGCAGTAAGGTAAGCAGTATTGAAGATAACCAGGATACAGTCAATGCATTGATGAAAAAATTGAAGAATCCACCAGATGAATACAAGGATGCATACGATGCAGTATCAGATTTGTATGATGCGTATATATCGTTTACCAACTGTGCAACAGATCCGTCAGGCAGTTTGCAGACATATTCAAGTACTGTCAATGATGCTGATACAAATACGTTAAATGCATATAAGGCGTTGGAACTGTATCTGGACGATTAAATAAGGGGCAGAGCGCAGGATTGCACTCTGCCTTTTGGCTATAAGTTTTGGTATTATGTAATGCCTAAAATATTAACAAATATACTCAAAAGCAAAGTTATGAATATCTTTCTCACAAAAACTAATGACTTTTAAATGAAAATAATTAAAGCTCGCAAGAAAATGCGATTATTTTGATTGCAAGAATGGGCGTTTTGTACTATAATTTAAAAAGCGAGTTTTTACTCAATTGTGACAAATATAACATGTCTATAGAAAAAGCCACGAGGTGTTAGAATGAGAGTAAGTTACAATAAATTATGGAAGTTATTAGTAGACAAAAAGATGAGTAAAGCCGATTTAAGAAAGGCTGTAGATATTGCTCCGAATACTCTTACAAAGATGCGTAAGGATGGAGAAGTGTCTATGAGTGTATTACTCAAGATTGCTACATATCTGGATTGCGATATTAGCGATATCTGTGAGTTTGTGAAAGATGAAGAATAAACCTTGTTGGAGAGTGACAAATGGCAGAGTTAGTATATAGTGCAGGACTTACATCAAAATTATTTTGGCTACAGGAGTCTAGAAAGACCGCAGGATATATCCTGGATGGATATAGCAAGGCGGATATCCGCAAGATAGCCTGGGAAGAGAATATCTATCAAGTAAAAGCAGAATATCGTGCATATGAGGTATTGAATGGTACTTATCGTAGAGTATCTGCATTGCCGGAAGCTGTGCTTCAGGCTTTTACCACTTGTGATGTGGAGACAGCAAAGATTTTAAACTTAATTGCAATTCTTATGGATAGCCGACTATTTTTTGAATTTCTTCATGAAGTGTATGATGAAAAGCTCAGACTTGGAGAAAAGGAAATCAAAGACAGGGATTTGAATGTATTCTTTTCGGATAAAGCGTTGCAGAGTGATGTGGTGGCTGGATGGACGGATACAGCAGTACGGAAACTGAAACAGTGCTTTACTAGAATGATGTTTGAGGCGGGATTACTTGAAAGTAGTGCAAAACCAAGAACAATCAAGCCAATTCACATTGACTATCGTACAGAGGAATTGCTGACTGCAAATGGACTGGGAGAATACTTGAAAGCTGTGAAAGGAGTCTGAGCATGGCAAAGTTAAGTTTGGATGATAGACTGAATCAGATAGAAGACAAAATATCAGATAAGTCGTTTAGAGAGAATAAAGGACTTGGAAATGAAGTCGGATATTATATATTCGATTATGATCCAAGAGAAGAGCTGTATGTGAGAAATCATATAGCATACCTCAAGGATAGAATAAACAACGGAAATAAAGATTTCAGAATAGTTGAGTTTGACCTGTTTCATCTTATGATTGAGATATTGCAGGAGGAAGGGTATCTGGAAGCATTCTTTGATTTGGAAAAAGAGAATGGATTTTTTGAAATGGCAGACAGCCTTGTAGAGACTTTGGGACTGGATGAGACAAATGAGCTGAATCTAATCATATCAAGAATATTGCAGGAAGATTTGACAGACAGTGTGGTATTTCTTACCGGAGTAGGCAAGTGCCATCCGATAATAGCAAGCCACAACATCTTAAATAACCTGCATCAGGTACTTGACAGTGTGCCGGTAGTGCTTTTCTATCCGGGAGAGTATAGCGGACAGGATTTGAAATTATTTGGAACGATGGATTCACACAACTATTACAGGGCATTCCGTCTGGTGTAGAGGAGGAAATACAATGCAGATTAAAAATATGTTTGAAAAGCAGATTGACCGTGACATCAAGGGCGTTATTAAAGTAGGTCAGTCGGATGAAGAAAATGTATATCAGGAATTAGATGAATATGTAGTGACCAAGGAACTTCTGAAGCATTTCAGGGATTTCTTCAACAATTATGAAAAAGGTGTAGACGGATATACAGATAAGATGGGTGTCTGGATTTCCGGATTCTTTGGAAGTGGTAAATCTCACTTCTTAAAAATACTGTCTTATTTATTAAAAAACAGCACAGTAGAAGGTAAAAGAGCCATTGAGTATTTTACAGGACGGCAGTCTGATGCAAGCATCAGACCGAAAATAGAAGATCCGATGCTTATTGCAGAGATGACAAAGGCTGGAACTATTGAGTCGGATGTCATGCTTTTCAATATTGATTCAAAGGGTTCTGCAAAGGTAGGCTCCGGCAAGGAGGCTATTGTTGAAGTGTTTATGAAGGTGTTCAATGAGATGCAGGGATATTGTGGTTCAATACCTTATCTTGCAGAATTTGAACGTCAGTTGGATAACGAGGGCAGATTTGAAGAGTTCAAAGAGAGGTTCGAGGCGAATGCAGGAGCACCTTGGGATAAAAAGAGACAGGCATTTGCAGTTATTCAGGATAAAGTAGTAAAGACATTAGTCGAGATGGATTTCATGAGTGAGGAAGCAGCCCGCAACTGGTGCAAGAATGCAAAGGGTAACTATGACCTCAGTATCGAGAAGTTCGTATCACTTGTGCAGGAATACTGTGCGAAGAAAGGACCGAATCATCATGTTGTCTTCTTAGTTGATGAAATCGGTCAGTATATTGCAGATGATACACAGCTTATGCTTAATCTCCAGACAATTGTGGAAGACCTTGGAACAGCCTGCAAAGGTAAGGCATGGGTTATCGTAACGAGCCAGGAGGATATTGATTCTATTACAAAGACAAAGGGAAATGACTTTTCTAAGATTCAGGGACGTTTTGATACGAGACTTTCTCTTTCGGCATCCAATGTTGATGAAGTAATTCGTAAGCGTGTGCTTGCAAAGAATGAGACAGCAACACAGACGCTTAGACTTCTCTATGAGCAGAAAGAATCAATTATCAAGAACCTTATTACATTTACAGCGGATACAGCGGACAAGAAGTTGTATGCAGATAAGGCGGATTTCGCAGACTGCTATCCGTTCATACCATATCAGTTCAATCTTTTAGGACAGGTACTTACTGCGGTCAGAACACATGGCGCAAGTGGAAAGCATCTGTCTGATCAGTCACGTTCTATGCTTGCACTGTTTCAGGAGTCGGCAATCAGAGTAATGGATAAAGAGGATGGAGTATTGGTTCCGTTTAGCTTCTTCTATGATCCATTACATAAGTTTATTGACCACCAGCACAGTCAGGTGATCTCAGATGCAGAAAATAACAGTAAGCTGGATGAGTTCGATGTAGAGCTTTTGAAGGTTCTCTTTATGATTAAATATGTCAAGGAAATCAAGGCAAACGTAGATAATCTTACTACACTTATGATTTCCAATATTGATGACGACAGGATTGAAGTCCGTTCTAAGATTGAAGAATCATTAAAGAAGCTGATTAAAGAGACACTTGTACAGAAGAATGGTGAAATATACATCTTCCTGACAAATGAGGAGCAGGAAATCAATAATGCCATCAACAATGAGTCAGTAGAGATGGGAGAAATCATCGGAGAAGCGTCTACAGTTATCTTTGAGGAAATCTATACAGAGAAGAAATACCGTTACAGCAGCCGTTACTTATTCCCATTCAACCAGAAGGTGGATGACCGATTCTTCAAGGGCAATCAGTCTAACGATATCGGAGTGACAGTTATTACACCTTATGGCGGAGATTATGCAGACTCTGCACTTCGTCTGCTCTCAGCACAGGAAAGCAGTGTGATTGTGAAGCTGCCAAATGACAGCACATTCCTTGATGAGATTACAGAATCCATCAAGATATATAAATTCCTTAATAAAAATGCGTCCGGAGCCAGAGGCAGCTTTGACAGCATCCGCAGGGCAAAAGAGGATGAGCGTATTGAGAAGAAGGATAGAATCAGAATCTTTATTGAGGATGCATTAAAAAATGCTGATATCTATGTAAATGGCGATAAGGCAACTATTTCGGCTAAGGAGCCGGCAGCAAGAATTAATGAAGCCCTCGGTAAGCTTGTAGCCATGAAATACAATAAGCTCACCTACATGGAGACAGCACCGGAGATTTCAGATATCAGCGCAATTTTCAAACACAATGATGGTCAGATGAGCTTCCTGGGCACAAGTGATACCACACCGAATAAGCTCGCATTGGAGGAAGCGGTACAGGTAATCGGATTAAATAATGCCAGACATATGAAGACATCCCTTAAGTCATTACAGGATAAGTTTGGTGCAGCACCGTATGGATTTGATCCAAAGGATGTGCAGTGGCTTGTTGCAATGTTGTTCAAGCTGGGAAGAGTGTCGCTTACTCTTAACAGTCAGAGTCTGTCATTGCTTTCAACGAATCAGGATGAACTGGTTAGATATATTACAAAGCGTGAATATGTAGAGAAACTCCTGATAGATATCAGAGAAAGAGCAACGGACGGACAGATTCGTTCTGCAAAAGAAGTTATGAAGGATTACTTCGGATTTACTGTATCCAGTGATGATGATGACAAAATCATGAGTAGCTTCAAGAACAGAGCGAAGGATAAAGTTGAAGTATACGATGACATCCTTGTAGAGTACAGAATCAATCCGAAATATCCTTGTAAGCGACTGATGGAAGAGGCAAGAAAGAGACTTGCAGAAATCCTTGATATCAATGAGCCTACAGAGTTCTTCAAGACAGTAGATAAGAAGAGAGATGACCTGCTTGATGATGCAGAAGATACTGCACCTGTATTTGATTTCTTTAAGGGAGACCAGAGAAAGATTTTTGAAGAGGCAGTGAAGAACCTTGCATATTTTGGAAACAGCAAGACTTATGTAAGTGACCAGGAGCTGTTAAAGGTAGTCGAAGAGATAGAGACTATCGTAAAGGACAGCAAGCCTTTCGGTAAGATTCAGAGATTACCGGAATTAAATAAGAGATTTGAAGAGCTTCATATGGGATTGCTTGAAAAGGAAGCAGCTATCATGGATCCATTAGTACATGACGACTTCCTTAAAGTGAAAGAAGTATTGGATACTAAGCCATTTGCGGAAGTGCTCCGTCCTCGTATCAATCAGAGATTTGATGAGATCTGGGAGAAACTCAGAACATCCAGTGATATTGCTGCAATTAAGAATATCAAGCTGGAAAGTGACACTTTAAAAATCAAGTGTCTGGATGAGATAGATGAATATGAGAGGGCACATCAGCCTGCACCGGAACCACCTGTCGCACCGGTAGTACCAGGTAAAGAGCCGATTGAACCTATTCCAGCACCGACTAAAGTAAAGACAAAGAGACGTAAGAATGTTTCCATCAGCAATGTGGCAGGGGCTAGAACATATTCGATAGAGACAGAGCAGGATATTGATAAGTTTCTTGCTGAGATGAAGCAGAAACTGATGAATGAACTGGAAGAAGACACAATAATTACATTGAGCTGATAAGCTTGATTGGAGGATATAGCACATGAACAAAAATGCAATTAAAAAATTTGCAATAGATGCAAGAAATAAGCTGATAGCATCCGTTACCGATAAAGCGGGTATGCTTGGGATCACACCGGATAATTGCAGTGAAGCAATCACAAAAGGTGCAGATTTTGAGGTATATAGGACAGCAGCAGGAACAGAGGTAACACTTAACAAAAAACAGTGTGAGCAGAGAAGAAAACTGGTAGACCAGATTCATGCAAGAGGCTTTGAAGCGGTAGTGGAAGAAGTGGCATATACATGGTTTAACAGAATTTGTGCTATCCGTTTTATGGAAGTGAACGACTATATGTATCCTGTAAGAGTTCGTGTGCTTTCTTCCGAAAAAGAAGGAAAAAATGAGCCTGATGTGGTAACTATGGCTCCAGATATTGACTGGAATTTCACTGATAAAGAGAGAGAAGAAATCATTGATGCCAAGATGAACAACAGGCTTGATGATTTATTCAGAATGCTCTTTATCAAGCAGTGTAATCTGCTTCATGAAGTGTTACCGGGACTTTTTGAAGAGACAGAAGACTATACAGAAATGCTTCTGAACATCTCATTTACGAATGAAGATGATGTAATTCGTATGCTTGTAGATGGTATCGATGAAAAAGATTTTAACATCACAACTGTTGATGAGGATGGTAAGGCAGCAGGACAGGTAGAAATCATAGGCTGGTTATATCAGTATTACAATACAGAGCCTAAAAATAAAGCATTTGCCAAGAAAACCAAAATCACAAAAGAAGAAGTACCGGCAGTTACCCAGCTTTTTACTCCGGACTGGATTGTACGATATATGGTCGAAAACAGCCTTGGCAGAATGTGGGTAGAAGGACATCCGGATGATGAACTAAAAAGCAAATGGAAATACTATCTGGATGAGGCTAAGCAGGAAGAGTCTGTGCAGCAGGAACTTGATAAGATAAAGGCAGAGTATGCAACATTAAAGCCGGAAGATATAAAGCTTATTGATCCTTGTATGGGATCCGGTCATATTCTGGTGTATGCGTTTGATGTATTTATGCAGATATATGAAAATGCAGGATGGTCACAGAGAGATGCTGCACAGAGCATTATACAAAATAATATATACGGACTTGATATAGATGACAGAGCTGCACAGTTGAGCTATTTTGCAGTGCTGATGAAAGCAAGACAGTATGATAGAAGAATCTTGACCAGAAGTATAGAACCGAATGTATATGCTGTGCAGGAGAGTAATGGTATTAATCGTGGTCAGCTTAAATACTTTGGCGCTGGATTGACAGATGTAGAGAAGAATGCAGCAGTATCGCAGATGGAAGGACTTCTTAACACATTAAATGATGCAAAGGAATATGGTTCTTTGCTTAATGTGGAAAGCTATGATTGGGAGCTGTTAGAGAAATTTGTAGAGAATACAGATACAGAAAGCCAGATTTCTTTTGATACATATGGATTGGATGAGACTGCAGAGCAGTTGAAACAATTGATTAAAATTGGCAAAGTTATGGCACAGAAGTATGAGGTTGTTGCAACTAATCCACCATATGCTGGAACAAGTAATCTTAGTGCAAAGGTAAACAATTTTGTAAAGGAGAATTATCCTGATAGTAAGGCTGATTTGTTTGCTGTGTTTATTGAACGTTGTGGGGAGATGCTTAAGAAAAATGGTTATCAAGCTATGATTACGATGCATTCATGGATGTTTTTGTCGTCCTTTGAGAAGTTGCGAGAAAACGTAGTTCAATTTAGTATTGAAAATATGGCACATCTTGGAGCAAGAGCATTTGAAGAAATAGGTGGAGAAGTAGTGCAGACCACGACTTTTGTAATCAAAAAAACTCATATTCAGAATTTTAAGGGAATATATATAAGACTTGTTGAACCAAATACACAAAAAAGCAAAGAGAAAATGTTCCTTTTAAAGAATAATAGGTATATTACTAACCAGGCAGTTTTTGGGCAAATATCAGGTCAGCCTATTGCTTATTGGGTTAGTGATAATTTATTAAATGCATTTAAAAATTCTACACTTGATAAAACTGCAAATTGTTGCACTGGAATGCAAACAGGAAATAATAGCAAATATATAAGATTGTGGTATGAGGTTAATTATACTAAAACCGCAATGTTTAACGAAAACGAAATATATAAAAGATATAATTGTGGTGGCGAATTTCGAAAATGGTATGGAAATCATAATAATGTTGTTATGTGGAAAGATAATGGAAAAAGCATTCGAAACGAAAAAAGTTCAGTTATAAGAAATGAGAAGTTCTTTTTTAAAGAGGGATTGTCATGGAAAAGAATTGGGAGTTCTGGAATTGGACTACGTTTTTTACCGAAAGGATTTATTTTTGACCAAGCAGGGGATTCGATGTTTATCAAGGATGCAAGTAAAATATATTATACACTTGCTTTTTTGAATTCTAAAGCAGCAGAGTCATGTTTCTCTTTTATTGCGCCAACAATGAATCTTACTGCTGGTAACATGAATAGACTACCATTTATTTATGATGTTAGAAGAAAGAGTAATATAGATGAAGTTGTAAAATATAACATTGAAATTAGTAAATGTGATTGGGACAATTATGAAACTTCGTGGAATTTTAAACGTCATCCGTTAATATCTGTTATTTCGCGGAATAGAGCATTATTTGATGATACAGCAGATATTAATTTAGCAGAATGTTACACTTGCTGGGAGAATGAATGCAATGAACGCTTTAATCAGCTCAAAGCAAATGAGGAAGAATTGAATCGTATTTTTATTGATATTTATGGCTTGCAGGATGAATTGACACCAGAGGTAGAAGATAAAGATGTCACAGTTCGTAAAGCAGATTTACAGCGTGATATTAAGAGCTTGGTTTCTTATGCTGTTGGATGTATGTTTGGACGATATTCATTGGATGAGGAAGGTCTTGTTTTGGTAGGACAGCCTTTTGAAGCACATTTCTTTGAAGCATCAGCACCAGTTTGTGGAACTGGATTTGCCGGAGCACCGGGGGCATCCGTTCCAATAGGTGAATTTTATTATAAGACAGATGAAGGTGTGAAAAAATGCACTTATAATCCTGACAAAGATAATATCATTCCTATTTGTGATGAAGAATATTTCTCGGATGATATTGTTTCAAGATTCTGTGAATTGGTGAAGATTGTATATGGTGAGAAGTCATTGGAAACAAACCTTGATTTTATTGCAAAAGCACTTGGCAACAAAGGAAACACAAGCAGAGAAGTAATCAGAAATTATTTCTTAAATGATTTCTTCAAGGATCATTGCAATACTTATTCTGTTACAGGATCTGGTAAGCGTCCTATTTACTGGCTATTTGACAGTGGCAAGCAGAATGGTTTCAAGGCACTTATTTATATGCACCGATATGATGCTGATACAGTTGGCAGAGTAAGAACAGATTATCTTCATAAAGCGCAGAAATATGTGGAGACTGCTATGCAGAGTGCTCAGTATACGATTGACAATGCAACATCAGCATCAGAGAAATCAAAGGCTACAAAGGCAGTAACAAAGTACACAAAGCAGCTAGCAGAGATGAAAATATATGATGAAGCCATTGCCCATGTTGCTAATCAGAGAATCGAGATTGACTTGGATGATGGTGTAAAGGTAAATTATGCAAAATTCCAAGGAGTGGAAGTAGCACAGGAAGGTAAAAAAGCATTGAAAGTGGACTTGCTGGCAAAGATATAGTGTATAGTTGAAATCAAGCAAAATTATATTTGGAAAGGATTATATATGGAAGATATTTTTATTACAGAGTTTTTGAACTTGGATAACGAATTTAAAGAACTTGGTGTATTTGATTCTATAATTAATAGAGATAGTCCATTTTTTATTAATTTACTTAGACTTAAAGTAAATAAAACGCCAGAGTTTCAAGGTTCTTATGAAAGAATTAATAGTTTCTATCGAAAAATAATGATTTTGCTTGATTCTTCAAAAAGTAAGGAAGATAAGTTATACAGGGCTGCACTGAAACTTTTTCATTTTCCAGGAGTAAGTGGAATTAATCTTGGCGTTTCAGAAACTGGAATTGATGCAGGATTCGGATCGGTTTTGTCGAAACAAGTAATAAATGATGCTTTTGATATAGTTAAATCAGGTTCAGAACAGCCGGAAATATTCCAGCTTGTAGGACTTTTTGAAAAGAATGTTTCAGCAGATCGCTTGAGTGACATGATAGCAACTATTATATTGCCAGATATAAGAAACTATACGATAGGGATAAATAGAAAGTTGAACATAAATACGGATAAATATCCTGATATTGAATTTCAAGGGGAAATTGCAATTAATCCATATAAAAAATGTGAACTTCTTTATTTACCAGAAGAGGTTTTGCATGAGATTCCAATAGCGGAATCTTGGAGTGATATTGATAGAGTGATTCAAGAGAATCAAGCAATCCGTGACGAGGTAAATGAAGCAGTTGGAAAAGAATGGAGAAAAATGTGTTCGGCAGATAAGAAAGAATATTTGAAAGAACATATTTTCAAAAATTCTGAGCGATGTGGCAGAATGATAGAAAACTATCGTACACAGACAATAGCACCATATGAAATTGAAAGTAATGCTGAATATTTGGTAGCAAGCACATTTAAGCAGATTAAAAGAGAGGGAATATTTGATGTGCTTTCACATTCTGCAAAGAGAGAACTAAGTAGTTTGGAAGCAACCATAGAAGTCCTTTCAATATTTAGAGATTGGATAGAAAACAATCGAGGTTGGGACGAAATATTGTCAGCATCAACAAGCAAAAGAGAAAAATCATTACAAAGACTTTTGCATCTTTCGGGAAAGTATTATTGCACACAAAATAATATAGATATGGCATTTGAAGCAAATGAAGGTCCTGGACCAGTAGATTTAAAAATGAGCAGAGGAAATGATAAGACTGTTGTTGAGATAAAGCTTTCATCAAATGCTGATTATATTCATGGATACGAAGAACAAATTGAAGAGTATGCAAAAGCTGAGGGTACTACACAGAGAGTATTTGTATATGTTAAAGTTGGAAATCCTGTACGGGATGATAAGATTGAGAGTCTTCATAAGTTTAGGCTGGAAAATGGGGAGAATCCACCTAAATTATTTATCATAGATTCTCAAAAACAAACATCAGCAAGCAAAAGGTAAAAATTGGTAGTTTTTGCAAGGACAAAAGTTGTGAATAAATCTTAAGCAGGAGGTTTTTTATTATAGATGAAGCATGAAATATTGAATGAATTGAACCTTGTCGAAGATCATGAGCGAGAATGCAAGCTGGCAACAGGTGGACTTCCTGAGAGCATATGGGAGACTTATTCTTCTTTTGCAAATACCAATGGTGGCACGATTCTGCTTGGAATTAGGGAACACAGAGATTCTTTTACTGTTGAAGGACTGACAGATAAGCAGATTGTAAAATATCAGAAAGACTTTTGGAGTACATTGAATGACAGGAATAAGGTGTCAAAGAACATCTTACTGAATCATCATGTCAGACCTGTGACTGTCGGAGAAAAGAAAATATTAAGAATTGATGTTCCTGCGGCAGACAGGCACGATAAGCCGGTATACATTGGGACAGATCCAATGAAAGGTACTTATAAAAGAGATTATGAAGGTGACTTCCTTTGTACGGAAGAGGCAGTCCGTGCGATGTTTGCTGACCAGAGAGATGTATCTGGTGATGTGGAAGTGCTGGAAGAGTTCGGATTAGATGTGCTGAATAAGGATACGATAAAAGGCTATAGAATTATTTTTGAACAGCTTCACAGTGGACATCCTTGGAATGCCCTTGAAAATGATGAGTTCCTTATGAAACTAAGGGCAGCAGCAAAGAATAAGAATGGTACATTATCTCCAACGATAGCAGGACTTTTATTCTTTGGAGAGGCTTATCACATTACAGAAGTTTTTCCTAATTATTTTCTGGATTATCGTGAGGAATGCGATGATAAAGCGGTACGTTGGTTATTCCGGACACATTCTAACGAAGGTGATTGGAGCGGTAATATATATGACTTCTTCTGCAAGGTGCGCACTAGAATGGACGATGATGTAGCAGTTCCGTTTGCAAATAGACGAGATGGATATCGTGTAGACAGAGTGGATGTGCATGATGCATTGGAAGAAGCATTGGCAAATGCACTGGCGCATGCAAATTATTATGGCAGACGAGGAATCCTTGTGGTTAAAAAGGGTAAGGAACTTAGTATTTCCAATCCCGGTACTATCAGAGTAACAAAAGAAGAATTTTATGCAGGTGGCAATAGTGATCCACGAAATCCGAATATCTTAAAGATGTTTGGCTTTGTAAATGTCGGTGAGCGTGCCGGAAGTGGTGTCGATAAGATTATGACAGCATGGGCAGAACAAAATTGGAAGAAACCAGAATTTGATTTCTCAGAGCGCAGTGACAGGGTAACATTAAAGCTCGAAGTTGGACAAGTGGTATATATTCCTGGTGCTGCTGATATCAGAAATGAAAATACAAATCAAACAGAAGCAATTGCTTTGTCAAAAGAAGATAAAATACTTGAGTATATCAGGCAGAATGGAAGTATTTCTTCTCAAAAAGCCGCTGATATAGGTGGTTATAAGTCAAAGACAGGAGCTAGAAAATTGCTTGATAAGATGATAGAAAAAGGATTGATTACGAAGATTGGAAATGGGCCGGCAACTAAATATGTGATTTAGTGGTCACATTGCTACTTATCGAACACTTTATTGAACACTATCGGACACTTTTGCGGACTATCGGATACAAAGTGTTCGATAAGTGAACATTTATCGGACACTAATTAGCATAGGCTGAATATAAATATTTGTGCAGACTATCTGCACAAATGGATTAGAAGGTGAAATATGGATTTACAGAACATACAGGATCAATTAAATACAGAATTTGCCAAATCAGAGACAAGAATCATATTCTGGTTTGATGATAAAGGTGAATACGAGGATGAGGTATCGGAACTGCAGCTTGGTGATGTAAAGCTGCACATTCTTGATGGTACAAACTGGCTCTATTCAAAGTATCTATTAAACGAAGAGGATAGAGAGAGTAAATATCTTGTCTATGCAGCCTTTGCAAAGCCAAGTGATGCAGAGAATCCTCTCGCAGATATGTATTATTACTCAACACCTTATTATACTGACAGAGTATCACAGATGTCACAGGAGATTGGCATTGATAATCGCTTTAAGGAGCATTTATCACAGTATGCTAATTTCTGGAAGAATAAGCATCGTATTGAAAAGTTCAAGGAGCTTGGAATTGACCATTACAATGCACAGACAATTGATATTGGTTTGATTGCTGTACTCACGGATGTAAAGACTCCAAATTTTGAGGAAGTAGTTAAGCAGATGATGCTCGGTGACAATGAGAAGTATTTTAAGGCATTGGATGATAATGGATTGACCGATAAGTTCTGGGAACTTTGCGAAAAATTCTTTGGATATAAATCTGAAAAGCCGAATATAGATGATTTGTCTGCTTGTATGATATTAACATATGCATCATCTACATTAAAAGCTACTGTACCGGAAGCAATGAGGTCCTATATTCTTAAGAAACGCAATGATGTTGTAGTCTTTATCCGTAATATCATGGACAATGTAAATTATCAGGATGCCTATGACAAGCTGGTAGAAAGAATAGATAAGTCCCTGCGTTTTGTGACAAGAATACAGGATGGATTAAAGAAAGATGTGGAGAAGAAAAAAGATAGTTCTCTCCAGTTGGCGGACGTTTTCGCTTGTGATGCTTTTGCCGGGTTAGATGACATTATTATTGATTGGGCATTGGAACAGTTAAATGATGAGATTTTAGATGCACAGATTGATGGACTTAATATTGCTCAGGTAGCTGATCAGAGAATGTCTAAGGCATATCATTATAGCGAAAGATACAAGAATGAATATACGACTATCAAGTATGCATATTTGATGATGAAGTCTGTATCACTTATGGAATTTTCAAGTGATATTAAGACATTGGTTACAAATTATCAGAAAGAGTCTTATTTGATAGATTCATATTATAGATGGTTTTATTATGCATATGACCAGATTGAAGATAACAACAAATTCTCTGATGTAAGACAGAGAGTAGAGAATATTTATGCGAATACATATTTGCAGAAGATAACACCGAAGTGGAATGAGAATTTCACAAATGATGTAATGAATGCTACAGACCTGCCTAAACAGGAAAACTTCTATAAGCATTATCTTAGAGGCTACGATGGAAAACAGAGAGTCATTGTGATTATTTCTGATGCTTTTCGGTATGAGTGTGCAAGGGAACTTTTTGGCAAATTGGAATTAGATGAGAAGTGTACACCAAAGATGGAGTGTATGCTTAGCTGTCTGCCTTCTGTTACATCAGTTGGAATGGCGAGTCTGCTTCCACATAAAGAGATGCAGGTGGATGGAAGCTTGAATGTGACTGTTGATGGACAGGCATGTGCAAGTATGGAGCAAAAGGATAAGATTCTGAAATCTTATAATGAAAATAATGTGGCATTATCATTTGATGAAGTAGCAAATGCAAATCAGGCACGAATCAGGGAGTTGATTCAGGGCAAGAATATCGTGTACATCTATCACAATCAGGTGGATGCAAGAGGGGACAAGCCAGCAAGTGAGAATGAGGTATTCAATGCTTGTGCAGAGGCGATAGAAGAGATACATAAGTTGGTTAAGAAACTGACTGGTTATGTATCGGCACCAAAGTTTTTCATAACCTCAGATCATGGCTTCTTATATAAGAGAGACAGATTACAGGAGTTTGACAAGGTATCATATCCAAAGGATAAATGCCTTTATACAAACAAGAGATTCCTTATTACAGAAGATGCAGTAAATGAGCAGGGAATCATGGCAAGAACAATGGCGTACCTTAATAAACTTTATGTAGATACACCGGTTGGAGCAGATATTTTCAAGGTTGCCGGAGGTGGACAGAATTATGTGCATGGCGGTACGTCCTTGCAGGAGATGATAGTACCGGTCATTGAACTTACCACAAATACCAGAGGTGTGGCATACGATTATGTGGATGTTGTTCTGACATCTGTTACTCGTAAGGTGACAAATCTTATCACATACTTTGATTTCATTCAGACAGAGAAAGTCACAGACACTATGAAAGCACGAAGTATTGTTGCGTACTTTACTATGGAAGATGGAGAAAAAATTTCATTTGATGTGCCTATGATTGCTAATAGCAGGGAAGATGCACCGGAGAAGAGAACCTTCCATGAGAAGTTTATATTGAAGTCAAGAGAATATAAGTATGGAGATAAGTATTATCTTGTGTTGGCGGATGCAAATGATGAGAAGAATATCTTGCAGCAGTATGAGTTTATGATTGATATTGCGTTTGTGGATGATTTTGGATTTTGATATTAGGAGAAATTGTCATGGAAAATAATATTGTATATCATTATTGCACAGTAGAAACATTTTTAAATATTATAAAAAATCATACTTTACGCTTATCAGATCTATGTAGTTCAAATGATAAAGCAGAGATGAAGATTTTGTTTAGCAACTTGAAAAATGAAATATTAAATCAGTATAGGAAACGGGAAGATTTTTTTGAAACGATAATATATGGTATGGATGTAGATGAGTCTTTTGATTTTATACTTAAAAGAATGATTTATAAAATGAACAATGATATAAATCAAATGTTATTCGGAACATGTTTTTCAGAGAAGGGAGATTTATTAGGGCAGTGGAGGGAATATGCTGATAAAGGAACAGGAATTGCAATAGGATTTAATATAGAATGGCTTCAAAAGTTAGGTAATAAAAATCCTTTTAAATTTTCAAAAGTTAATTATGGCTATTCAAAAGATAATATATTAATAGAAGAGTATGCGGCTCGAATTTATAATGGAATGATTCAAACAATGGAAAATGGAGAGATAAAAAAACTTATTGATGATTCTAGCAGCTTGCCATATATGATTTATTTGCAGAAAGAATGCTTGCTTTTTGAATCAGTTTTTCAAAAAGGTAAAGAATACAAAAGTGAAGAAGAATGGCGCTTAATATTAGACGATGAAGAGACACGAAAAAATTATCCGGAATGGGATATATATTATAATTGGAAAAATAAGAATTTGAGATTTGGTGAAAAAGAAATTTATAGCTTGATACCAAATGGAATGGAATTTATGGTGAAAAGTGGAAGAATTATTCCATATTTGGATTTGAAATTTGATGTTGACAAAAATAATCTTCCTATCGAAGAAGTGATTACTGGACCAAATTGTAAAGTTAATATTTTAGATATATATCATTTGTTACAATTTTATGGATTTGATGGGGATAAAATAGAAATTAAAAAATCACAATCATCATATCGTATATGAAATTCTTGTAGATAGTTTGCATATTTTCAAATGTGTATTTAAATCAATTTTGAAGTAAGTTAGGAGTGTAAATTATGGATGAAATAAATGATTACAACAATATATCAGAAACCGATGACAGACGAGAAATTATAAAGCAGAAACTCCGCCAATACTATGACGGACGTATTGTTCGCAAGGACTTAACAAAGTCAATCCGCGAAGGAGCCAATGTACCTGTTTATGTATTGGAATATCTTCTTGGTCAGTACTGTAATTCAGACGACCAGGAGATTATTGATGAGGGCGTAGACAATGTGAAGCGTATTCTGCGTGATAACTATGTTCGCCCGGATGAAGCACAGAAGATATTGTCCCTCCTTCGAGAGAGAGGAAGTTATACAGTTATTGACAGGATTACAGTAGTCCTCAATACCAAGGAAGACAGATATGAGGCAACATTCTCTAATCTTGGAATTAAGAATATTCCTATCAGTGCTGACTATGTGAAGGATTATGACCGCCTGCTCTGTGGTGGTATTTGGTGTATTCTCCAGCTTGACTATGAGTTTATCGAGGAAGACAAGAAGAATACACAGCCTATCCGTATCAGAAAGCTGACACCGATTCAGATGCCACATGTGGATATGGATGAGGTAAAGAATGGTCGTAAGGCATTTACAAAGGAAGAGTGGATGGATATTCTGCTTCGTTCTACTGGTATGGAGCCGGACAAGCTTTCTGACAGAGCTAAATGGTTATTGATTGCCCGTATGATTCCGCTTGTTGAGAACAACTTTAATATGTGTGAATTAGGACCTCGTTCTACAGGTAAATCATACATATATGAGCAGATTTCTCCAAACAGTATCCTTGTTGCCGGAGGACAGACTACAGTTGCCAATCTGTTTTATAACATGTCTAACAATACAGTAGGTCTTGTCGGAATGTGGGATGTTGTAGCATTTGACGAGGTTGCCGGTATCAAGTTTAAGGATAAAGATGGTATCCAGATTATGAAGGGATACATGGCATCAGGTGCATTTTCCCGTGGCAAGGCTGAGATACAGGCAAAGGCATCTATGGTCTTTGTAGGTAATATCAATCAGAGTGTTGAGACTTTGCAGAAGACATCAAGCCTGTTTGACCCATTTCCGCCTGAAATGGGTACGGATACTGCTTTCCTTGACCGTTTCCATGCATATATACCGGGCTGGGAGATTCCTAAGTACAGACCGGATTCATTTACAAATGATTATGGATTTATCACAGATTATCTATCAGAGTTTATGCGTGAGCTTCGTAAGGATAATTACAGCAATATAGCAGAGAAGTATTTCAAATTGGGAAATAATTTAAATCAGAGAGATGCAATTGCTGTTCGTAAACTGATTTCCGGATTTATCAAATTGATTTATCCGGATGGAGAAGTCAGCAAGGAAGAAGTTGCAGAGATTATGGATATTTCACTTGAACTTCGTAGACGAGTAAAAGAGCAGCTTAAGAAGATTGGTGGAATGGAGTTCTATGATGTGAACTTCTCATACATAGACAATGACAGTTTTGATGAGCATTTTGTATCCGTACCGGAGCAGGGCGGTGGCAAGATGATTCCTGAAGGTATGGGCAAGCCGGGATGCTTATATACAGTATCAAAGTCAAAGACTGGAATGATAGGCTGCTATCGTCTGGAAACACAGATGATGCCGGGAAATGGAAAATTGACTTGCACAGGTATTGGTTCAGGAAAAGAGCCAAAGGAAGCTACCAATACAGCATTTAATTATCTGAAGGCTAATGGTAATGCAATATCTGGAAATATCAGTACAACAACTAAGGATTACATCATCAATTATCAGGATATGCAGGGACTTGGTATGACGGGAAATCTTGCACTTCCTACACTGATTGCTATTTCATCGGCAGCACTTAGTAAGCCTCCAATCAGCAGTCTTGCAGTACTTGGTGAGATTAGTATCGGTGGAACACTTATTAAAGTAGAAGATTTGGCAAGTACATTGCAGGTGTGCCTTGATAGTGGAGCTAAGAAAGTACTTCTTCCAATTACATCGGCAGCAGATCTTGGAACTGTACCTTCTGATTTAGTTGGAGCATTTAGTCTGATATTCTATTCTTCTCCGGAAGAAGCAGTTTATAAAGCCTTGGGCGTAGAGTAAAGAAGGTGATTAGGTATTTTTGAGCAGGATTTTGAAGCAATGCTTCGACAGTATGAAAATTCAATAGATGATAAGCGACAGTTTACTGCATTGGTAAAAGATATATTTCCGGAAGAGGCAAAGAATATCAATCTGATTCTTATGGCATACAACATGGGAATTGCACAGGATATTCAGAAGGCGAATCTGCTCAATAATACATTTGCTTTCCGGTATGTGAAGCAGTTGATGGATGACTATGGCATCAGCAGAGTGAATGCAGATTGGATCGTGTCAGTATGGTGTTCTTGTTATGGTAATAAAGTGCTTGGAAAAGCCTGTGACATATCAGTGCAGAAGCAGGGTGGTGGTCCGGCGATAAAAGATAATAAGTCATCTTCGGGAAAATCATATGGAGAATTATTTGTCTATGAGAAAAGTCGCAGAGGCAACGGACTGGCTGTAATCGGATTCCGTGGAGATAAGAATCAGACGATTATATTTCAAAATAGGTCTGGCAATGAAAATGTTATAGAGATTGCGGATAACAGTTTTAGCAAATCTTCTATAGAAGAGGCAATTCTGACGGAAGGCTTTAAATATATAGGTTTAAATGCATTTGCTGACTGTGAGAAACTACATCAGGTGGTATTGCCAGTCAGCGTAGAAGAGATTGAAAACTCAGCATTTGAAAATTGCGAAAGTTTAAAATCAATCTCATTGCCGATACTGCTTAAGACAATCGGAGATGCAGCCTTTAAAGGAACCGGATTACGGACACTTGATATTCCAAAGAGTGTATTTTGGATAGGTGATGAGTTATTGGCGGGATGCAAATCGCTTGAGCATATTAAGATACCGGATAATATTGCAAGGATAACTGATCGGATGTTTATGAATTGTAGTGGATTGAAGAAGGTGGAGCTGCATGAAAGTCTAAATGCGATTGGTGAACGAGCATTTTTCGGATGCTCCAATCTGGATTTTATTATAATTCCGGACAGTGTACAGCAGATCGGACAGGATGCTTTTACGGGAACGGATGATATGTTTATTGTGCAATGCTCCTTTGGTTCTTTTGCTGAGCAGTATTGCAGAAAGAATAAGATTAAGTATCAGCTGGTATAATGTCGCTAGCGATGCGACACATACAGAACGAAATTACGATAGAATACAGGAAAGAGGTGATATGTATGGGCTTATTGGATGCAATATTTGGCAATAATCAGCCACCTAAGATAAATTCCATACTTCCTACAGCGGCTAAGAATGAGATCCGTGCAGGAAGATTACCGATATTGAATACAGACAGCTTATTTCTCAAGCGTGGTGAGAAGATCCATTATATTGATAAAGCAATCAACCTTGAAATCAAGGTAGTAAAGCAATACCGGCATGTGGGACACAGTACACCGGGATTGTTAAAAGGCAATCGTTGGAATGTGGGTGTGGCGAAGCCTATTGAGCATGGTGAGCTTGTACAGCATCGGGGAATCCTGTATGTGACTAATCAGAGAATTGTATTTCAAGCTTCTGAAAAGGGGTTTGATAAAACATATAGATATTTAACAGCGGTAACTCCGTATGTAGATGCCTGTGAACTGCAGTTTGGCAGTAAAACATACAATATGTATGTTGATGATGGAAATTTATTATATGAAGTATTACAGCTTGTGCAGCAAAGGAGGCAGATTCCATAATGGAGGGACAGTTAAAAAACGGAACAATACTTACTTCGGAAAGTGGAAATAAGTATACGGTAGTGAATCTTCTGGGTGCCGGTGGACAAGGTGAAGTCTATGATGTGGAATGTGATGGAAAGCATTATGCGTTGAAATGGTATTTCAAGGGAAGTGCTACAGCACGACAAAAGAAATTATTGGAAGAGATTATTGCAAAGGGAGCACCGGATAGTTCGTTTCTCTGGCCGATGGAACTGATTGTTCCGTCGCAGGGAAACTTGTTTGGATATATCATGCCGCTTCGTCCAAAGAATTATAAGAGCATAGTGGACTTGATGAAGAATCGTGTAAATCCTTCATTTTATGTCATATGCAGGACGGCATTTAATCTTACAAAAGGCTATCGAAATTTACATATTGCCGGGGCAAAGTATCAGGATATTTCATTTGGAAATCTTTTCTTTAATCCGGATAACGGAGATGTCTTAATTTGCGACAATGATAATGTATCATATGGCAACAGCAAGCCGGGAGGAGTTCTTGGTACACCGGGATTTATGGCACCTGAGATTGTAAGAGGTGAAGCGAGACCATCAAGGGATACGGACAGATATTCATTAGCAGTATTGTTGTTTTACCTTTTTATGGTAAATCATCCATTAGAGGGTAAGCAGGAAGCCAGCATTAAGTGTATGGATATGGCAGCCAGAGTAAAGCTCTATGGAACGGATCCTATTTTTATATTTGATCCGGATAATAAGACAAACAGACCGGTGCCGGGAATCCATGATAACGCCAATATTTATTGGCCGTTATATCCGGAACAGCTGCGCCAACTGTTTATCAAATCTTTTACAGTCGGACTTAATAATCCAAGCAAGCGTGTAACGGAGCCTGAATGGATGAACCTGTTTGCAAATATGATGAGTGGTTTGATGAAATGCACCTGTGGTGCAAGTGTTTTCTATGATGAAAGTCTGGAAGCAAATGGTGTGGCACATACATGTTGGAATTGTCAGCAGACAGTGAAAGTACCAACAAGGATTGTGATTGGAAAGAATACTGTGGTACTGAATCAGAACAGTAAGCTGTTACATCATCACATTTATAGTGATTTTGATATGGAAACAGTAGTTGGAGAAGTAGTTCAGAATCCAAAGAACCTTGCATTATGGGGAATCCGCAATGAAGATAAATTAAACTGGACTTATGAAAAAGCGGATGGAACACAGATTCCCGTTGAAGTAGGAAAGACAGCAGGTATTGCAGCAGGCGTGAAAATACATTTCTCCGAGTCAGTCGGAGAGTTCAAGTAAAAGGAGGAAATTGTTATGGCAGATTTACAAAGACCAGGTGGAGAACTGGCAAGCAGACCGATTCATTTCTTTTGGGTAGTGGATTGTTCAGGTTCAATGTCTTATGACGGAAAGATGGAAGTGGTGAATACAGCTATTGAGGAGTGTATTCCGGAGATGGCATCAGCTGCGGATAATAACCCGAATGCACAGCTGCTTATCAGGGCACTTCAGTTTTCATCCGGGGCAAGCTGGCTTACTGCAAAGCCTGTACCGGTTGAGGATTATTCATGGAATCATTTGGAAGCAAATGGTGTAACAGAGATGGGAAAAGCATTTGAATTACTGGCAGCACAGCTTTCTATTCCGCCAATGCCAACACGAGCATTACCACCGGTAATTGTTTTATTGTCTGATGGACAGCCAACAGATTCTTACAAGGATGGACTGAATAAGTTAAAAGCACTTCCTTGGTTCAAGAAAGCAGTTAAGATTGCGATTTCTATCGGTTCCGATGCAGATGATGATGTGCTTGAAGACTTCACAGGTAACAAAGAACTGATATTACAGGCAAATAATGCAGCTGCACTTGCAAAGATGATTAAATGGGCGTCTACAACTGCATCTATGGTATCCGCTCCAGCAAGCAAACCTATGAATGCTGACGCAGTATCTACACCTGCAGGCAGTGGAGATCCTTTTGCACCTGCAAATGGAGGAGCACCACTTGTTATAGATATGAGTAATATTCCTAGTCCAGATGACTTTGACGATGGAGCAGTTTGGTAAAAAGGAGGGATTTCATGAAGCGTTATGTATTTGGTAAAAGTGTAAAAGGCGCTACTCACGAAAAGAATGGATTACCTCTTCAGGATAACTGCAAGATAGAAGAAATTTCAGATAAGATCACGATTATAGCTGTAGCAGATGGACATGGCAGCTCAAAGTGCCCCAGAAGCGACAGAGGTTCTTTAATTGCGGTAAATACTTTCTGCACAGTAATGAAAAACTATCTGCTCAATTATGGAAAGGAAAAGGATGGTCTTACGAATCTGGTAACATTTCTGAACAGAGAAGGCGATATGCGTTTCGCACAGGATATATGTGAGGAATGGCAGGCAAGAGTAAAACAATCATTTTATAAGAACAAAGATGGCAGCGTATTAGACAAAGAAGGTAATACCGACTGGAAAAAGGTTTACTCTCTGTATGGAACTACACTTCTGGGTATGCTGATTACAGATACCTTTGTATTCTCATTTCAGATAGGTGATGGAGATATTAATTATGTTACAGCAGATGAAATTTCGCCATTAGTTGAACCAGAAAAATTTCTTGGCACAGAGACACATTCTTTATCCAAACTGGATGCATGGAGAAAAGCAGTAGCATCCGTAAGGAGAAAGAATGCAGCAGATGATGTGCCATATTTATATATGCTTTCGACAGATGGATTTTCCAACAGTTTTGTGAACGAAGAGGAGTTCCATAAAACCTGTAGAGAGTATTATAAAATGATTGGCGAGCATGGATACGAGGCGGTAAGAGATAATCTTGAAAAGTGGCTCAAGGAGACAAGTGAGCTTGGATGCGGTGATGATGTCACTATGGTTATGGCTTATATAGACAAATAAAGGAGGAAGCGGATGTGATTGTAGACCGCTACTATTATGCACAACTGAATAAGCAGGAACAAGCGGTTTACAAGGCTTTCTACAATGGATTGATGGCTCATGAGGACGTCATTCCAATTCCAATCAAGGGACAGTTAACAAAAGAAGTATTCAACAAAATATTCCGAGCAATGACAAGGGACAATCCGTTGATATACTATGTCAATCAATCTGCCTGCAACTGGGCGACGGATGCATTTGGTCATACAGCAATCTGTCCACAGTATTTTTACAGCAGGGAAACCGTCCGAAAGTACAATCGTAATATAGAAAACGCAGTGAATAATCTGGCTGCACAGTTAAAACTGACAGAAGGCACAGATTATGAGAAAGAAGTAAGAGTCCATGACTGGTTCTGTAAAAATGTGAAATATGATTTTAAAGGCTCAGACATGGACGAACCGACTAGAGTAGTTCTCTCACATAACATTGTAGGAGTTTTTGCAAAGCAGAAAGCCCAGTGTGAGGGAATTGCCAAAGCTGTAAAAGTATTGCTGAACGCGGTGGATATTAAGTGTATTGTGGCTACTGGAGAAGCAGAGGCAAATGGTAAGAAAGAACACCATGCTTGGAATGTTATTGATATTGATGGGAGTCCATATCAGGTGGACGTGACATGGGATATTGGAGCTTCCAAGGGAAGAATTGCATATGATTATTTCAATGTAACAGATGAGATTATAAGCAGAACACATAGCTTTGAAGATGAGATGCCGAAATGCATTTCATTAAAAGATAATTATTTTGAAAGAAACAGGCTGACATTTAGAAGTAGAAGTCAGTTGATAGCATATATAACACAAGAGATAGAGCAAGGTCGGAATAAATTATATTTTCGGATAGATGGTTTATTTCCGAAACTAAGACGGTCAGAGCTTGCAGGTATGGTTGCAAAGATTGCAGCAGGAGGACAGAGCAGAGCAGTTAAAGTCCAGCAGATTCCAAATGAGAAGGTGGGAACTTACTGGATTAGAATATATTGAAAAATGATACTAATGAAATTACATTAGATGGAGGAGATAGAGAAGATGGAATACTGCGTTTTGGGAAAAGATAATATAACCGGTAAATCTGCAGAACAGGTCATAACATTAATGTTGCATGAGTATTCTCGTCAGTTATATGGATTTACACGTGCTGAGTTTGATAGCATAGTGGAATATGATGTACTAATTATTATGGCATCTTACTATACTAAGATAAATGCACAGCAGAAAAAGGTAATTATAAGTGCTTTACAGGAAGAGTTTAGCCTTTGTGATTTGGAAAGTGTTTTAGAAAATTTGGCAATGTATATAGATGACAAATTATATATGCCACTTTCCTGTAAGCTAATTGATAAACTAGGCGATAGCAGAGCGACAACAGTTATATATGAAACTTTATTTAAGTGTTGTTCAAATATGCTAAATGGATATTGGAATCAAAGTAATTCGTATTCCAATTATTTAGTTCTGCTTAATGTTGGTTTTTTTAATGCTATAGCATATAAATTACATTTAAGAGATAGTTATTCAGTTTCTATGGAAAATCTTTATGACCAGACAGGATATGATGAATTTGTAGAGTCATTGTATGAAAAGCATCTGGATGATATTGGATGGGATGCAGATGTGGAACTGGATGTTATAGATGAGCTGATTAATGATAGTAAAATAACTAGTACTTTTGATAACGGAACTCAAGAAGAATACATGCATGCTGTTGAATCAATGAAGAATATTTGCAGAGAGCATGTGGTTACTATACATAAAGAAAATGAAGCAGAGGGTTTTACTCGTATTGTACAGAAAACTGGTATTCGTGAGCTGAAGAGTATGGATATTCAAGGTTTTGAATGTCATTTTTGTGAGGCAAAATTTAGTGATGAAAAATACATTATTGTATATCAGAAGAAAACTCATATTAATGAAATCATTGATAAAGAGGATGAATGGAGCAAGTTTCAAAAGGAATTATATTATGATGATATACGTCAGGATAACAGCAAGGCGATGGTATATATCGTCTATATTTTAGATGATAATTCTGACAATATTCCAATTCAGATTATTGAGAGTAACAAGACCTACGGAAGAAAGTATGTATTTTCTGAGGATGAAACAATTACATTTATTAATGGAATCGTGAAAACATCCAATGAAGAAATTGGAGCCTCTCCGGTGCAAGAATGGGATCGTATTTTAAGAGAAGAACATTTAACAGCATGTTTAACCGAATCATATGCTGCAAAGAAAGTAGAGAATTACTTGTCGGGGCAGCGATTTGATGCAGATTATGTGCAGGATGATGATTATTCTATTATGAATCATTCTGAGGTTACGCAGATAAAGTGGGTTAAATCTTTGGATACAACGGGATTTAGAGATTTTTGTTTTGATAAAAAGAACATGACATTTGGTCAGATTAATCTATTTTATGGTGCGAATGGTTCGGGAAAAACATCAGTATTGGAAGCTATTGAGTATGCACTTACATCAGAAGTGCGACGGGTGAAGGATTTTAAAGTTAAAATGCCAACGGATAGTTATCCTGAGTTACATGTATATGATACAGAGGCTGGAGTGCGCACATTTACACCTGGGTTCTCAAAGAAGAATAATAAAGAAATAGAGCGTGTGTGGTATGGTGTTCCAATAGGAAGAACGAAATCCAATCTGAATGAAAATTTTAATCGTTTTAATGCATTTGATTCAGAAGCAGCTTATAAGTTTATCCATGAGTCTGATAACAGTGAGGATAGTTTTGCTTCAATGTTTGGAAATCTCATGTTTGGTGAAACTGTTGTTGATCATGAGAAGAAATGGCAAAGATTTAAAAGAGCATTTAACGAACGATATACAGAACTGAGAAGTGAATTAAGTGAAGCTCGGAATATGGCGCAGTTCTATGAGGATAGTCTTGCAAATAAAACAGATAATTCTAAGTCGGAAGAGATAGAAAAAGGAATTATTACTCTGAAAATGCGTGGTCGTGCATGTTTACCAAGAGGAGCATTTGATAGATATTCTAAGATTCTAGAAGAGATGAAATCAATTCGTAAATATGTGGATGTATTATCGGCACATAACTTGGAAGAGATGACTTTTGAGAGTATTGCTATGCAGACAGCTGAGACAAAGAAAAGGAATCTTCTTTATACAAGACAACGCAAAGATAAATCTGAGAAAATCACAAAGCTCACAGAAGAAAATGGAATTATAAAAAAGAAGATTTTTGATGAAAGTGAGAAGCAGACTGAAATTCAGCAGAGGATAGATCGTGTTAATATAGATATTAATAACTGGACAATTGTTCAAAATGTGCTAAGCCATAAAGAAACTATTGAATTAGTAAACGAGCTTTTAAGCGAATTAACACAGATTGAAAAGGAAATGTATTATATTTCTAAAATTGAACAGAAACCTGTCATTATTAAATTTTTAAAGCTTGACGATTATGAAGAATTGTCAGATGAACAAAAGCAACAGTATGAGGAGGAACTGAACGAGACTAAAGAAAAAAGACGCCAGATTGAAAATAGATACAATGAAGAGAAAAAAGCATTTGGTGAAAAAGAACAGCAAGCAATTGAACTTAGAAAAATCGGTAAAATCCTTGTGACCGATGCAAAATGTCCTCTTTGCGGTCAGGAGTACGATAGCACACAGCAACTGCTTAATATCATTGACAGTGCTGTAGTTATTGATGATAAGATGGATGCATTAATTAGAGAAATTCAAGAACTAAGTACGCATATTATCAAATTAGAGAAAATTCTAGATCGACAGCAATTGATTGATAAAGCGAAAAAAGAACTGTTGGAACTGGAAACCGTAGTGCCAATGGTAGAAAAATGTGGCTCAGACTATAATAAATTGTATGACTATGTGGCATCTAGGGCTGAGAAGGAGAAAAGAAAAGAAGAAATTATTGAGCAACAGACAGCTCTTGATAATCAAGGCTTTTCAGTAAAGAACATAAATGCATGTAGGGAGTACACGAGTACAGATTCTACATACCTCGAATATAAAAAAGTGGGGAAAGGTACCTATGTAGATTTTCTTCAGAGCAGATTACAGCAAATTCAGAAAGAATTAGCATTATCTGAGGCGACTATTGAAGAACAGAAAAAGAAGATTCAACAGAATGAGCAAGCAGAAGAACTTTTTAGAAATGAGATTCATACTTTAGAATCACAAATAGAAGCGCTTGATGTGGATAAGAATCGGGATATTGAGCAGGCACTGGAAACAATAAAAACAAAATATGAATTGATGGATGAAGAGATTTTTGACAGTTGGCTATCTATATATCATTCAGTATATGACAAGTGTGAATTAGAGGTAGAACGTCTGGAATCTGAAAACTCAATTGCATTTGAAAGACAGATGTTAAAAGAGTATAAGGATACAATCAAGAAAACTGAGCCTATGGTTGAACGTTGTGCAAGTGCAGTACAAGCTTTTGAAAAAATGCCTTCTCTAAGTTCATTCGTAGAAAAAGGTATTCGTAGCAATATTCAACAAATTAGCAAATTCTTTAAATGGATGCATCATTCTGGGGAGTTTGAAAAGTTAGATATCGACGATAAGGGAATTTATGCAGTTCGTGGCTTAAATAAACAGGAGGTAAGAACATATGAAATGAGCACAGGGCAGAGATCTACTATTGCTATGGCTGTAATGTTTGCATTACATATGGCAGCTCCGAATGCACCACAGTTCTTACTTTTGGATGAGCCATTGGCAACAATGGATGATACACAGGTATTAAATGTCTTAGATATTTTGAAATCTATGGCAGAACAAAACACACAGATTTTCTTTACTACTGCGAATGGTATAATGATTAATCTGTTTAAAGAGTGTTTTAAGAATACTACATTTGATTATAAGGAATATCAATTTGTAAAAAGGGTAAATCGTCCTTCTGAGATTAAAGAAAGCAGTATTAATGATACAAAATCTATTGAAGAACTTACTTTGGATGATCTTACACTTGATTTCCATCAATTTGAACAGATTAGAAATATCCTTCGTAAAAATCAGGAAAAACTGGTTGCACGTGAAGATTGGGAAGAGCTTCAAGAAGAGACTGATGTGGTTAGTGAGACTGACTCACAGGTACAGCCACAGATAATTCAAGAAAAACAGGAAAACTTCTATATGATTTTAGAGAGTGAGGAAAGAAGAGTTCTGGATGTACTGGTAGCAGATCAGCCTGAGAGTGTAGCAACATTTTTGAAGTTAGTTTCTCCATTCCCAAATTATAAAATAATTTTGGAACACATCAATGAAAAAGCTTTGGACTTCTATGAGGAAACAGTCATTAATACAGATGAAATATTGCCTTATGTAGAGGAAGATTATCTAGCAGAGTTAAAAGAACAGCATGATGCTTATTATAATAAAAATAAGGCTGAGCTGATGATTGAAGAACAGCGTCGTTTTGCTGAAGAAAAAAGTGCTCAATTGGAAGATAAATTGAAAAAGTCCGAGACAGAAAGGCAGAGGCTTGAAGAAGAACGCCGTGTCGCAGAAGCACGTCGAGAGTTGGAAGAAACAGAACGTACAAAAGCAACTGAGGCACAAAAGCGTGCAGAAGAACAGAGACTCCGATTAGAAGATGAACTTAAAAAGGCAGATACCGCCCGTCAGCAACTTGAAGCCGAAAGGAAAAAAGAGGAAGAGTTAAGAAAGGCAGAAGAAGAACGTAGCTCTCAGTTGGAAGAAAAACTGAGAAAAACCATAGAAAAATCTCGTCAAAAAGAGGAACAGCGTAAAGCAGAGAAAGTACGAAAATTAGAAGAATTGCAACAGGCAGAATTAACTAAGGCTAAGCAGGAGGCTGAAAAACAGAAGATGCATTATAGACAGATGAATGTTTGCCAGTATTGTGGTGGCTCATTCATCGGATTATTTAGTAAAAAATGCAAGGTTTGCGGAAGACCAAAAGATTATACGTAAAAGAGGTGTATTTTGATATGGAAAGGCATATACCTAAAAAAACATATAGAAACATCATGAACTCTCTCGGGGGCGGTACTGTCCCTCGAGAGGGCTTAGGTTATATTGCTGTGGGAAGAGAACAAGAAATTGATTCTCTTCTTCGTGATACAGAGATTATTCAAGATGGTGGAGCTACATTTCGCTTTGTAGTAGGTGATTATGGTAGTGGGAAAACTTTCTTGCTCCAGACAATAAAGGAATATTGTGTAAAAAATGATTTTATTGTTGCAGAAGCAGATTTATCTCCTGATAGGGCATTGATTGGCAATTCTACAAAGAAAAAAGGACTAGCTACATACCGAGAATTAATGTCAAATGTATCTAATAAGACAAATCAGTCGGGGCGAGCGTTAACAAAGGTGCTAGAATCTTGGGTAAATAATATGTTCGCACGTGCCGCAGCTCAAATGACTCAGAATCCTTATGGCGAAACAAATATCGAACATATAGCAGAAACACTTATGCTGGAAGACTGTGCAAAATTACAAACTTTAGCATATGGATATGAGTTTACAATGGGATTGAGACTTTTTTGGAAAGCAAGCAGAACTTCAGATATTAATGAAAAGATGACTGGTCAAGAAAATGTTCTCAGATGGTTTAGGGGTGAATTTAAGACAAATCAGGAAGCAAAAAAAGAATTGGGAATAAATGCAATAGTAGAGGACGGAAATTGGTTTGATTATATTATGCTGTGGTCGCAATTCTTTGTCCTTGCAGGATATAAAGGGTTCATTATCCTGATAGATGAACTTGCATATATTTGTAATACTGCAAATGGTATAACTCGCCAGAACAATTATGAAAAAATCTTAATGATGTATAATGCTGCACTTCAAGGTAAGGCAGAGTATCTTGGAATAATAATGGGTGGTATTCCGAAGAGTATCTATGATAAGAAAAAAGGTATTTTTAGTTATGAAGCAATGCGTTCACGTTTGTCTACAGGTTCTTATCAAGATACGGGAATCATAAATATGATGACTCCGATTATAAAAGTATTTCCTCTGACTAAAGAAGAAATGTATGTACTTTTGGAAAAACTTGCTGAAATACATGCCCAGTTGTATGAGTATGAGAAAGTGATTACAGAAGATGAAATGATTGATTTCGTGAAACTGGCATATCTGAAAAGAGAGACGACATTTATTACACCACGAACAATGATACGAGATTTTATTCAAATTCTAGATGTGAAACGTCAAAATCCGGATAAAGGAATTAGGGATATTCTTTCTGCATATAAGTTTGCAGTTGATGAAGAACAGACCTATGAAGACAATGATTGAAAGAAGGTGTGTTTATGAAAATTGCAGATTTCAATATATCAGCAAGAGCGAAAAGTTGCTTGTTAAGGGCAGGCTATTCGGATATTGAGGATTTGCAAGGAATAAGCAATGATATACTTTTGAATATTAAGAATATAAATTTGAATTGTGTATCTGAAATTCGCAATGCTATAGATAGTCTACAGTCCATGAAGGACAAAAGAGATTGCACAAGGTCAGATTGAACTTAATAAACTAAGTATTGGAGAGTGAACATTATGTGGCATACAGCAGAAATGGTTAAAATATTTGAGAAAATGACAGAAGGATACGGATACGATATATATCAGAATAGAAAACTGTGTGTCGCATTATGCAATGATTTATTTGCCGATTATTCAGTAGAAAAGAATATTATGCAGATGCTTTTTCGGGCTGGGCTTGGAGAGGCTATGAAGGGAGTCCCATTTAAGAGTGAAAGAGAGCTTAAAATGGGACTTTCTAATATCGAGAAGTTTTTAATGGCGCAGGCGATTGAGAGTAGTGTCAGGGATGATGTATTGGATGTAATGCGACTGGCATTTGTGGAAAAAGGAGTAAATTCCGAAGTAAAAAGTGCATATCAGCCCGTGATTTCAAAGAATTTCAATGATTCACATTTTAAGATGACATTGCCTGTAATAAAGGAGTTTGCAGATAGAATAGAAGCATCATTTAAGTTTCTCTATGTTAATAAGGGTGAAGAAGTGGATTCAGTTCTCGAAAAGTGCATTATAACAGATAAATTTGGAAAAATGCATTCTTCAAGAATGGATTATGAGTTATTGACACATGATAGGTCAAAGAATGTAACGATTAGTATTCCGGAAGATGATAAGAAAAAATTTATAAGTGGATCAACAATCGAATTTATCTTTCTGTGCAGCAATCATAAGAAAATTACGACATCCTATAAAATTAACATATCTAAGACAACTATGTTGATGCAGGTAGCAGTGTGTCAGATGACAGAAGCAGAGTATAATAGGACAATTGATATTGTTGGATTGCTTATTAAAACAATGGACAATGGAGCAAAAAGTACAAATACCATTATGGCAGATGGAAGCAGTATGTCTGCGACTAATGAGCAGCCAGCATATACTTCATCAGATATAAAGGAATACTCTGATGCATTAAGAAGAGAAATTCATTACCTGAAACAAGGAAAAGGTAAAAAATATAAAATTGTAAATGGAAACAAACTGGTCAAAAGTGATAAAGGAATCTACACTTATCTATTTGAGATGGAAACAGAATTGCATCTGCCCGATGATGCACCGGTTGTAGTGGAGGCAGCAGGTGGATTGAGAGCAGTAGGTTCGGTTTTATCTTGCGAAGATTTTCAGATACTTTTGTTGTTGGACAGAGATCTGAATGATAAGGTAAGCTCAGCATATCTGATGGTAGAGCCTTGGAAACTTCTTGAAGCGTTAGGCAAGAAGATGAATTCCCTTAATCCTAATATTAATAAATTGGCAATTAAAATAATGGAAGAGGGACCGGATTTATCAACTGACACAGACATTGCAAATGTACCGAAAGGACAGCCGGCAGTAGAACACAAACTTGAGACAGATGATATTGTGACAGTTTGGGGACCACCGGGAACCGGTAAAACATATACAATGGCAAAGATTGCAAACAGTTATATTGCACAGGGTAAGTCTGTTCTTATTGTATCTCATAGTAATGTATCAGTCGATGGTGTGATTAAGCAGGTTGTGAAAATGCTTGGAACGGACAAGCAGTCTGTTTTGGAGGATGGAAAGATTTTGCGTTTTGGATATGTAAGAGACGATGAACTTTCTCAGAATCCATATGCTACATCATTCAATTATGCACTTAGTAAATGTGACAGTTATGCGCAAAAAGAGTCTTTAAATGAAAAAGAGGAATCTTTTGTAAATAAATGAATATACAGGGGATACTAGGAGGATTATATTATAAAAAGTAGTAAAATATTCAAAAGGGACAGAGACATATTATTTAGCAAAAACAGAAGAAGATTAGCAAAGAGAAAATATCCATGCAAATATTTGTAGACGCAGATGCCTGTCCGGTGGTGGACATCATAGAAAAAATTTCTAAAAAACATCATATCTCCGTAACCCTGCTATGTGACACCAATCATGTCCTGCACTCGGATTACAGTGAAGTGATCGTGGTGGGTGCCGGAGCAGATGCGGTCGATTATAAATTGATCAGTATTTGCCATAAGGGAGACGTTGTCGTGTCGCAGGATTATGGGGTGGCTGCAATGGCGTTAGGAAAAGGAGCGTATGCCATTCACCAGTCCGGTAAATGGTACACAGATGACAACATTGATCAAATGCTGATGGAAAGACATCTGAATAAAAAAGCCAGAAGAAGTTCGAATAAGAATCATTTTAAGGGAACGAAAAAACGGACAGAAGAGGATGATGTGAGATTTGCACAGTCATTTGAAAAACTTCTGCTGATGGCACAGGAAAGAAGAGAGTCAGAATGAGAGAAGTGAAAACCGGAAGATATGGAGGAATTTAAGATGATGCACGAAAATGAGAAAAAAGAACAGTTCAAATCCTATGTGAGTTTTTATAAAAGTATTATAGATCAGGACAGATGTGCGGTTGTGATCTGCAATCTCAAGCATGAGATTATTTATATGAATCCGGCGGCAGTGTTGAATTATGAGAAATGGGGTGGGGACAAGCTGCTCGGAAGAAGTCTCTTAGGGTGTCATAATCCAAAGTCGGGAGAAAAAATCCAGCAGGTGCTTGACTGGTTTGCAGCGGATGGAAGCCACAACATAGTTTACACATCTCATAACGAAAAGCAGAATAAGGATGTGTATATGGTGGCATTGAGAGATGAAGGAGAATTGATCGGATATTATGAGAAGCATGAATACAGGAATGCAGAGACCATGAAACCATATGATCTGTGGTAAAGCGAAAAATGCAATGACATAAACAGGGGAGGCAGTTCAATGCAATTACCATATTCTGAGGAATTGAATATTGAGTATTTAGGGCAATTATTCAGGAATACAACGGAGTGTTACAAATTTTTCTGGTTTAAAGCAATTGTGAAAAAAGTAACAAAAGGAAAACTGGAATTGACCTATGAAGAGTTAGTGGATGAGATGATCGCGGACGCGTGGTACATGGTAACGGAGTATCATCTGAATCTCGGACCAAAAGATACATTAGAGAGTCTGGTCACGCTGATAAAGCAAAAGAATCCGGAGTTAAAATCCAAAGATGAAAAAACGGTTATTATAGATTTTTTGAAAAATACGGAGGACAAAGAGCTGATCAGTAAAAAGCGGGCATTGACCTATAATGTACCGTATCGTTTGCAGTCTCCTTTTTTAGAAAATCTAAAAGGAAAGGATTGGAATGTTGGAGAAACTAAGTTAATAGAAAAAATCAATCAGGAAAACCGCCTGATCTATTATTTTACAGCATTGAACGGTCTTGCAACGAAAATTATCATACAGAAAGACTGGGCAGAATATATCGTAAAAAATCAGCAGATTATCTGGGGCTGGCTTGAATACAATATGATCTTATACATTCAAAAACGCAATCCGAATGTTCCGGGAATTGCAGATAAACTGTATCCGCCAAAGGAGCGTAAACTCGAAAAAATAAAGAACTACTGGAAACTTATTTTATCCTTAGAACCGATCCGTGAAATCTATGGGGATGAGATATTGACGGTGCAGAACATTTCTATCGATCATTTTGTACCATGGTCCTATGTGGCACATGATGAAATGTGGAATCTGAATCCTACGACAAAGAGCATCAACAGTTCTAAAAGCAACAATTTGCCGGATTGGGATACATATTTTAAAAAACTTGCACAACAGGAATACCATTCATATCAGTTGATGTGGAAAAATGACATAGTTCATAAAGAATTTGAAAAATGTGCAAAAGAACATATCAACAGTGACGATATTCGCTATCGTGTTTATAGAAGAGGACTGGAGTATCCTGTATTTGCAGAAGAATTGAAGTCCATTATTTTGCCGGTATACCAGTCGGCACAGAACTGCGGATTTGGCAGGTGGAAGTATTGAAAAGAGAAATATTAGAAGAACTGGATACAGAAATCACCATTGGAGAGTTAGTGGAAACGATAGAATAGACTATCCGACATTTCATCTTTCGATGGATTGCTTCTGGTGTGAGGTAATAAAAGGGGATTTGGTGTTAAAAGAACATCAGGCAGCACGATGGTTAGATCAAAATTCTTTAAATGAGGTCGAGTGGCTGCCGGCAGATATTGCACTGATTGACAGATTGCAGAATCGGGATGGACTGAGATAGGGAAATCTTTGGAATAAAACATATAGCAATCGACAGATTGAGTTGCCAATTGCTATATGAAAAAAATATTTCATATGATCATTAGTCAAAGAAGGACAAATCTAATCGGACATTTTCATCGTCAAACACCAGGAACGGTTTTGAAACAAATTCTACTTCCTGTATTTTACCATCTTCAACGGTAAGAGAGGAAATGAGATTGCTGGAACCCCAGCCGTTTTTAGCCCCCCATTCTAACATTACTGAAAAACTCTCGGTTAGAGGAGCGGTATTTGTCAAAAATTGATGTAACTTATACACAACGGAATTGGCATCAGCAGGATGGTTTTCGCTAAGGATGACCGGTTGACCCAAAAGGCTGCTAAGGAAAGGATCTGCTGTCTGTTGTGGAACATTACAGATTGCCGTGATGATCTTAAAAATTTTATTTCGAAATACAAAGTAATTTCTTTCTAAATCAATGAATTTACCGCCAAATGATTGAACAACTAGGTTTTTTGAGTTTTTCTTAATATCAAACGCAATACGATCTGCGGTTATATTAAAATAAAACGATTTAAGAAGCTCTGTTTCGCTTTTTTCTAAAAATAGCATATGAATATGTTCCCTAAGAAACAGTTTATCAATAGGCAATTGCATGTGTTTCAAAGAATATGAGGTTGCAAGTTCAGGGAATTCCTGGAGGCATTTGGTTTTAAACTTTTGTATAAAAAAAACAGTTGCATGCATTGTCAGTTGCTCGAACTTTTCTGCTGATATTTTCAACAACAGGTAAGTATATTTTCTCCTTGTAATGTATTTTGCGAGTGTCGTGCCAATGGAAAAATCAAATACATTTCGGATGTGAACGAGGGAATATCCCAGTGTTTCCTTAAGTTGGGCATATACTTCATTATTGCTCAAAAAGGAAGATTCTGGAATCATATATTCCAAGGTGTCGATAACATCACAGGTTAAATTGTATAAGGTGTCAGGAGAGAGTTTAAATAAATTCATATAGTCATAGCTCCTTTCTTTTTATGTTTCAATTTTGCCATGATGTACGGGCTGATTTTGTGGAACTTTTTTGCGCAGATTTGTCCGAATAACGTTAGATCCTGGGACAAAATAAATTGAAAAACTCTGTGCATAAAAAATCCGAATGCCAAATAAAAAGAAAAGTATGTTATTTACTTGTTTACATAAAAATAGTTTTGGAAAAAAATGTTTTTTTATTCGTCTAACTGATAAAATTAAAATATTATTGAGATTATGTAACAGAAGTTATATAATAAGAATTACATAAAGGAGCTTATATATGCCGCCGAAAGTAAAGATAACAAAAGAAATGGTTTTAAATGCTGCATTTGAAATTACAAGAGCAGATGGAATTGAAGCAATCAATGCAAAAAATGTAGCAGCTTATTTAAAATGCTCTACGCAGCCGGTCATGTATAATTTTGCAACGATTGAAGAACTGAAATTAGCAGTCTTTGATCAGGCATTTGAATATATGAAAAGGAAGGTTGTTTTTCCAAAAGGAAAAAAGAGCGAATATCCAATGAGAGAAGTGGGACTGGACTACATTGCCTTTGCAAGAAGCGAACCGAACATATTCCGATTACTTTTTGAATCGTCTTATGCAGAAAGGTGTCCGGTAGATGATCTGGGGATTGATCTGGATTTTCAGCCGGTAATTGAAGCGTTTGCAAAATTTTTAAATATAAGCATCGAGGAAGCAAGAGCAGAGTGGCTGATACGTTATTTTATGGTCCATGGACTTGCCTGCCGGATAGTAAATCAAAAGGTGGACTATTCGGATGAACAGCTTTTAGAATTCATGGTTCGATTTGATGCAGGAAGGCAGTAGGATGAGGCGAAGATAAAGAGAGACATGGCAGATTGTAAATAGCCAGACGCTAAGACGCAGAGCTGAAATCACAGAGGTGATTCGGTGCTGCGTTTTTTGTTTTTAATAAGTATAAAAGTGATGCTAGTCAGACTAAAATAGGAATTTTTAAAAAGCGTAGTTAGAAAATATGAAAAATTCTGTAGGTACAACAGAAAAAATTAAGACAGAAGAAAGTGAGGATAACAAAATGAAAAACCTTAAAACATTACAAACTCTTTCTAAGATGGGGAAAATATTGAGCAGGATAGCATTTGTCTTTGCGAGAATAGGAGCCTGCGGCTGTATTATAGGGCTGCTCAGCTGTAGTTATGGTGCGGAGTTGTCAGGAGAAAAGCAGGAAATGGAAGAGGAGTAAAGTTTTAGGATATAGCTAAAATATAAAACTGCTTTGGGGATTTGGGGAGATGTTAGTGATCAGAAGAATTTTGTAGAAATGCAGAATCCTTTTTTGATTGAGGAAGCATTGAATAGTGGATAAAGAACGTAGATTCGAAGTCCGAGGGGTGATTATGGGACACCTTCATTTTTATAATAGGAATCAGATAAAAGCGAACTGCTTTCTGATCCTTATTTTTTTAGGATAAAAGAGGCGTTAAAGGGTAGGTTAGGAGGTGCCTATGGGAACAGATTCTTTGTACTACATTATGGATTATAGTGGAAATTATTATAGAACAAACCAGGCAGACCAGCTGGTATCCGTAGTCAGTCAACAGGATGCAATGGTATTTACATTTGCGCAGGCAAACAGCCGGATATGTGTTGGGAAAAAGGCAGCATTTTATTGCATGATACCGATAGAAGATAGCGAAGATGAAACAGATGCAGCAGAATGTGAAGAGGTTAGTCCTGCTGAAGAAATGGGAGTGAATGATATGGAAAAACAGGAAAATACAGGTGTCGAGGAATATTTTTCACCGATAAAAGAACTGACATATGATGAATTGACGGAACAGGTTGAGAAGGATGTGTCCTCGTATGATCTGTCTGAGATTGACTGGGCAGAGTATTTGACACATTTTACTTATCTTGTGGAGGGACTTAAGGATTATCGGGAGGATCTGGCAAGTAAACACTCCGATATTGATCAGAAAATCTGTGATATTCTCCATTATATCGAACTGTGTGAGACAAATGATGAGGAAGCTATAGATCTGATCGAGCTGCTAAGAGTTTGCCGGGAAAACAGAAGAGAAATTAAAGACGAATTGCAACGTATAGAGTATTTTCAGAATAATTTTGGAACAAGTGCAAATGCGGCAAAAGCAAAGCAGGCTCTTAAATGTATAAAAGGACTTGAGAACAGAAAGTACAGGCCAAGAAAATATGAGAAGTTATTTGAAAATTGTATTTTAAGGGATAAGGATCCGAGCAAAGCGGAATTGCGCGGAATGCAGATAGGTTATGAAGACAGAAAACAAAAGTTTAGCATGGAACATACATATACATACGAAGGTGGTGAAGAAACAATGTTTGAGGAAAGAAAGGAAACGCCCTATGATGGAAAAGAAAATGACTGGCTTGCATTTGCCAAACAGCAGGCAGAATTTTATAAAAATGCCGGGCAGTATATAACAAATCTCCAGCTGGATATAAGAGAGCTTGATGATGAGATTGAAGCCATCCTGCTTAAAGCAGAGGATGCCCATTGCAATGCGGCACAAGGATATAAAGTATTCAAAAGGCTTAGGGAACTCAGGATAGAGAAGAAAGCGAAAACGAAGGAATTGAACTGCCTGTATGCTCTGACAGATTATATGGATTGTGATGCTCTTGCTGATACATGTGAGGACAATCTTGCTGAGATAAAGGGCATTATGGAAGTACAGGAGGCAAATGATGTGACGAGGATACAGCCGGTAGAGAATGGAGAAATACAGGTGGTTGCAAATATTAAAGATATGGTTGGATAAGAGGGGAGAGTAACTATGACAAACAGAGAATTACTAAGAGAAATCTACAAAGAGAGTAAAGCGATTAACAGAAATATTCAAAGGGTAGCAAATGTTGGGTTGCTGGGAATATTTGAAAGAGTTGCCAAAGAGGCAGAAAAAAATGATGATGAGGATGGAAAGTTTATTGTAAAGGTTGGAGCATCTTTAATTGTTGTAACTGAAATATTTTTGCTACTCAGGGATATTATGGATCATCAGAAATTTAAAATGGAAGGGGAATAGGTTAATGAAGGAAAAAAGAGAACTGTATCGGAGAAAAATGGAAAAAACAATATATACGGATATAATAGCAGAATTGGAAGAAGCGATTGTATTAAGTAATAGTGGGAAAGAAAAGGAATCCAATGATGCTGTAAACGCTATAAAAGAAACATTGGAAAAAAGAATATATGAAATAGAAAAAATGAAAGAAGCAGAGTCAGTGAGGAATATTGATAAAATATTTTTTCCGTATCATGGAGAGGTATTTGCTGCAAATGACAAAATATGTATACGGGTCATTCAAGAAAGCGAGAAAAATGATTACATAGCTGTTTCCTATGAATATAGTTGCATGAAAGGTGTATTTAAAGAAAAAAATTTCAGAGATGAATTATGGAAAAGTTTTATGAGTAAGCAATCCTTTGTATGTAGCATATATGATCAGGCTACAGGCAATTATTTAGGGTATTGCTCAATAAAAGATTTAAGAAAACAAGACTGGGAACTTGCAATTGAATTAAAATCAGAATGGTGTCATAGAGGATATGGAACAGAGGCAGTATCTTTATTTTTAAGAAAATTAGGAGTCCTTACGGGAAACAGATTCTTTCGGGTGAGGGTGGACATTGATAATTATGCCTCACAGGCACTAATGAAAAAGCTGGGTGCATATCCAAATGGAATCAGCGAATTTTTGCTAAAGGGAGAGGAATTAGAAAAATTCAGAGAAAAGAATAAGGCTATGATAGATGATAAGATACGGGCTGTTGCAGAAGAATTCTGTATGAATCCGGAAGATATCCTTGGCTATGTTTTGGAATATCGTATAGATATATCGGTTTTGATGCTGACAAGGAAGAATTGAAACAGATGGAGAGGTTACGAAAGGTATAGTCGGAGAAGTAAAAGAAGAATGACATGCTAATTTATGGTTTGGATATTTTTCTATAGAAAAACAGTAATATATTAGTGGCATTTTGGTTAGAACACTTGTCGAGAAGTTTGCTCTTTCTCAGCAGACGGGATATTTGGCTTGTGAATATCTTGATGCAAGACTTATTCGTTTTGAGGCAATTGAATATTTTGTTTTGAGTCGGAGAAAATTTTATGATTTATTGAATAATACGGATGGAGAAGATTTTCTGGCATACTACGGAGAACGCAAATTGATTCTCAGTGTAGCTTTTGAAAGGTATCTGCGTAACCATCCAGAACTAAGGAGGCGGGTATAATGGCAAAGGCAGGAAGAGGGCAGACAAGGCGAGATTCCAAACGTAGAGTATTAAGACCGGGAGAGAGTGTAAGAGCAGACGGAAAATATTAATGTACAGATGCCCAATATTACCCTCATGTATGCCGACACACCTATTGTTCGAACATGGCAAAATCGGGAATGAATCCCAAGACGTTACAGTACCTCATGGGGCATTCGGATATATCGGTCACAATGAATGTGTACACACATATCCGATTCGATGATGCAGAGGAAGAATTGAAACGAATGAAAGAGTTTAGGAAAGCACAGGCGGAGGTTGAGCAGAAAAAAGAGAAAACGATGATGTCGCAGAAGATGTTTAAGGTAATTTAATATGGAAGATAGGTAACGCTCTGGTTTTATAGCTGGGGCGTTTTTTCTATGGAAAAGAAGAGAAAATGACGATATAATATAATATAATAAGGGTGTGGTTTTGATATGAGATAGTAAGAATATTTAATAGAGGTAAGGGAAAATTAAAGTAAGAAAGGGATTGTTTAGCATGAAAAATAAATATGATGAATTTTATTTTGAGAATGATACAAATTACCCAGCAAGTGTTTATTGGGATTTATATGATAAAAATCATATGGAAGCAATAAGAAAATATGACGGGCATATGTTTTGCCCTATTTGCAAATTGGCTCCGCTTACTGTTGCAAGAGGAAATCAACGAAGATACTTTAAAGTGATAGAGTCAGATACGGAAAAGCATGATATAGATTGTCCTTATAGGCATAAAATGGCATCGAAAAAGGAAACAAACAATTTTTATAAGGATTTGGACACAACAGATATTAGAAATCGTTTGATAAGTTGTTTAAATAGGATGCTGAAAAAAGTTTTTAACAATATGGATGGTAATGGTTTGCTGGTGCGAGGAGAGAAGAAAAGCAAAAATAATTTCTTCGATTTTAATGGCAATGGTGGTGAAAGAAAATATTTGCCACATAAGAATTTTAATTCTGGGAATTTGAAAGAGGATATGGATATACAGAAAATTTATTATGGAAAATGTGCCTTGTACATTTACAAATATATCCCTAAAGGTGGGGCAGATATAAAAATGTATTATCTTAAGATTTTAAGTAGGAATAGTAAAAAACAGATATGTGAGATATCAATATCTCCATATGTGTATAATTACTTAAGCAATGAATTAACTGATATCCCAGAGGAGAGGGATGAAGCATTAAACTATTATCTTTGCTTTTCTGGAATTTTGGAAAAAAATAAATATTCTTATAAGTGCAAACTGAAGGACTCAAGATTGTTGGTATTAGAAAAAAAATAACGTTCTGGTTCTGCTGGAGCGTTTCTCTGTAAAAAAATGTTGTAATCTTATAATATATTTTACAGATTGTTATGCAAAAGGGGTGAGAAACATTAGGTACTTGTTTTGGAATATGTATAATAAGAATCTTATCGGTCCGTTACAAGATTTGATATTGGAAAATCAAACAGATATTGTTGCTTTGGCTGAGGCAAAGAAGATAGATATTACTTCACTTATAAATAGTCTAAAAACAAATGGTAAGGAATGGAATGATATTCGGATTAGTACACAAAATGATATAAGAGTATTAGCTAGGAATGGAATAGATATAATTCCATTTAAAGAAGAAAATCATTATTCTATTTATAAAATTAAAAAGAATAGTAGAGTAGATTGTTTGCTTGTTGTTGTTCATCTTTTAAGTAAAAAGTCAAAATCAAATGAAGCACAATATAATCGTGCCAATCATATAGCAAGAGAATTGAATAAATATGAACAAGAAATATTTAAGAGTATGGAAAAAAGAACAATTATTGTGGGAGACTTTAATATGCAACCATATGAAGCAGGAATTTGTAGTGGTTATGGATTTAATGCGACAATGTCAGCAAACCATGCTGCTAAAATAACGCGTGAAGTTGATGGCGAAATAGTGTATTTTTACTACAATCCAATGTGGTCATTGATGGGGGCTAATAAACTTGTTCAAGGCACATATTATAATTCTAGTGACAAAGATGATCATGCAATATATTGGTATTCTTTTGACTCGGTTTTACTAAGACCATGTTATATTGAAAAATTTAGTTGGAACTATTTTGAAATAGTTGAAAAAACAAAAAAATATAATTTTGTGCCAAATACAACAATAGATAAGGAAAGATTTTCTGATCATTTACCAATAAAGTTTGAAATATTAGGAGGTTGAAAAATGGCTATAGATTTATGGGGATTTAAGGATGTCAAAGATTTGGAAAAAAATACAAGTGATTTTCCAGAAACTATTCTCAAGGAGCAAATTTCAGCTTTAGGTGATAAAACGGGGTTTGTGTTATATGGAAAACCACTTTATATGAAAGTTAATACTTATGAAATAGAATATAAAGCGGCAACAATATTTAATGTAGTAGTTCCAGTATTAGATGATTATAGCAAGACTATCATGATTATGTATTCAAATTTTGAATGCAATTTTCCAGTAGCGATTACGGTAGGAAAGGATTTTACAGATGATATGGAGTGCTTTGAACCATCATATGAATGCAATAATATTGATGAATTTAAAGAGGCATTGAAGAAAATTTTATGCTCTGATGAAGTAATGAGTGTAATTAAAACATTATATTCTAAGGCAAATATGTTGGGAAATTAAAATCGAACCCAAAGACATTACAATATATTATGGGACATTCAGATATAGGAGTTACCCTTAATACATATACTCATTTACAGTTTGAGGATGCCTTAGAAGAGATGAAAAAGGTTGTGGGCTAAAAGGTTTGAAAATAGCCCAGTATTTAGCCCAAACGAAGGAAAAGTTATGCAAAGTTATTCCAAAATATTCTAAAAATGTGAACAAAAATACTATCATAGAAATATTGCGGAATTGTTGTAAGTGCTGAAAATACAGTAAAATCAAGCATTTTAGGAGGTTTAATATAGATGATAAAAATACTATTTGTATGCCACGGTACTCCAGTTTTATGATAATGCATACCTTCGCAGACTGGGGCAACACAGGGCAATATATGGCAGAAAGCCTTGGAATTACTACGGTTTAGACTACTAAGGCTCATGGGCGGAATCGAGATAAAGGCAAAGGTGTTGGGATAATTCCTTAGTAGTAATGGACTACTAAGCGATGGCACACATACAAAACTTTGAACATAAAAAGCCACAATCGTTGGGAGCATTGCTGCCGGAATTGTGGGCTTTTTATACGTTATAAGCGTTTGAGCTTTTTGTAACTAAGAACTCGTTTTAAAGATTTTTTTAATATTACAGTTTACGTCCAATATCAGCAAAATAATATTACCATCTATTTTAAAGATGGTAAAAAATCAATTTGCACTGTGACAAATGATACCAAACCAGGCATGGTCTATAGACATTACATATATTCCGATCAGGCGTGGCTTTTTATATCTGACAGCCATTATTGATTGGCACAGCCGCTGGGCAGACAACATTATGATTGAGCGCTGGTTTCGCAGCTTCAAGTATGAAGAAGCCTACCTGACACAATACAAGAACATCAAAGATGCCAGAACTGCCATCGGACAGTATATCCGCACTTACAACTTTGAACGGCGTCATTCTGCACTTGATTATAAGACACCGGCTGAATGCTACTATCCGGCAATGCTGTTGCCATATGTAGCTTAGCATAAATGGAACAGGGGGAGAGTTCCTCTACTTTCCCAGTGTTCCCTGTAACTGATCAACCATATCAGTTCATTATAAAAATCTCAGATTTTGTCTTGACAATTGAGCCACTATAAATATATCATTAAAGAAAAAACTTATATGGGATCGAATAAAAATAAAGGTTACGTATATGATGCAGACAGGCTGTATTCCTCTCAAAAGGATAAGGAAAAGCAACTCCAGTTGGAAAAGGAAAGCCGACATGGATGAAAAGCCAATGAAAGCTAGAAGAGGAAAATTGACGGTGTAACTTATTTGCTGGTTCCGATGTCTGCTACTTCAGATATTTAGATAGATGGTATAAGATTAAGATAATTTTGGAGGACTTTATGAAGAAGAAAAATATTTTTGCAAAAAAATAATCGTAGCTATTTTGATAATGCAGATGATAGTTATGACCTGTTTATCAGTGATGGTAATAATGGAAATTACTAAAAATAGCAAAAATACTGCAATCAACAATCTGCAGACAATCGTACAGGAGAGAAGCCAGATTGTGGATAATTATGTACAGGAATCCGAGGTGATTCTGTCAGCATACAGTAAGGCAGGAGAAGTTTTGAATGTCCTCAAAAATCCGGAAAATAAATCAGCAATTGATGCGGCACAGAAATATACGGAATCTTTTTCTAAGGATATAAATAATCTGGAGGGATTGTATACAAGTGAATGGAATACCCATGTACTTGCCCATACCAATGCCGAGGTGGTTGGTATTACTACAAGAGAAGGAGATTCGTTAAAAGCATTACAGGATACACTGATTGCTACGGATGGGGTATATAATACAGGAATCATTATATCACCGGCAAGCGGCGATCAGATTGTCTCCATGTATCGGGCAATCTATGATGAAAGTGGGAATCCTGCAGGACTTGTTGGGGGTGGAATTTATACTAAGGGGCTTGTGAATAAGCTGGACAGCCTTGGAATGAATGGAATGGAGCATGCGACTTACTGCATGATTAATGTAAAGGATCATAAATATATTTTCCATAATCAGGCGAAAATGGTTGCCAAAGAAACAGATGAAGAGTATCTGCTGCAGTTATGTGAGAAATATAAGGATACTGCGAATAGTGCCGGTGGTTATGTAGAGCACAAAGAGAATGGAAAAGACTATATTGACTCTTATTATTATATGGCAGACCGTGGATGGCTGTTTATGATTAATGATGATGAAGATGAATTATTTGCGGCTGTTGTTTCTGTAAGAAATCAGTTGTTGATTATGTGTGCAATCATATTACTGATTCTTGGTATAGTATCCGCTGTAATTATCACCAGAATGATGTGTCCTATGATGCCTATTGAAAAAGGTATAATAAAGTTACAACAGTTTGATTTAACATCTAACGATGATATTAAACAGCATGAGATACATAAGGACGAACTTGGAAATATTTCAAAAGCTATAGGTAATTTAATTACATCATTAAGAGGTATGGTACAGACTTTGATGGAGTGTTGTGGCACTTTAGAAGAAAATGCTCACAATCTTCATGGTTCTGCAATTGAAATGGTAGATAGCACAACAGACCAAAATGCTGCTACACAACAATTATCGGCATCACTAGAAAATACCAATAAAACTGTAGATAATGTATATAAAGAGGTAAAACATATTAATGATATTGTAGAAGCCATCGCTTTACAAATTACAGAAACATTGCAGATGAGCAAAAAGGTGAAACTGGATGCGGACGATATGTGTAATAATGCACAGCAGGCATATGAAAATGGAAAACAAGAACTTGACAGCACCAGATTATCCGTAGAACATGCCATTGATAGTTTGAATGAATTATCTAAAATTAATCAATTAGCAACTGAAATCCTAAGCATCGCCAATAAAACGAATCTTCTTTCCCTGAATGCTTCGATTGAAGCAGCAAGAGCAGGAGAAGCCGGAAAAGGCTTTGCGGTTGTAGCAGAGGAGATCGGTGCATTGGCAGATACTTCAAAAATGACCGCAATAAATATTCAAACGATAAGCAATGAAGCAAACAATAGTATTGAGGTGGTAAACAATTGTTTTTGTAAGATTATAACTTATATGCAAAACAGTGTTGTAGGACAGTTTGAAAGCTATGCAAAACAGTCTGATAACAACAGTGCAATAGCAGAAAATATCCAAAACTTAATGGAAGAGATTACAAAATCCATTGAAACAATGATTACTTCTACATCCCAGATTAACAATCATATGGAAGAAATTCATGATATTACAGCACAAAATCAGAATGCGATCGATAGTATTGTAGAAAAAAGCGAAAAACTCTCTGATGTTTCTGATACAATTCAGCATCAGGTAACACAGAATCAAACAATTGCAAAACGAATTTCTGATATTGGAAATAAATTTACAATAAATTAACAAGCAATAATAATTGAGCTACTTAAATAGACCTCAGAAAATATAGAGAAGAATGAGTCTTTCGATTTTTAAAGACCTAACAAATGCAGAGGATGTGTCAATAAACATTTCAAATAAAAGATGTTTAAATAGACAAACTATCTCTGATATGCCAATCGAAAATATGAGACTGTTTCAAGTTTTGTGTAAACGTTAAAAACTGATATAAGATTTGTGAATAGTTACAAATGGGCAGAGCCGATTTTCCGGATTCTGCCCATATCTGCATTATACAGGAGTTTTTAGGCATGTCAATAAAACCTGCCTAAAATTGACTGTTTTACAGGTTCCGTCCTGCCAGACGTTCTTCAAAATAAATTTCAAGCTGGGAATGGATCTGTCCCCAGTCCTGCCTGTGACCGGTCCATTTTTTCGTGATATCCATGGTTGCCAGATACAGCATTTTCAAAAGGCTGTCATCCGACGGAAAAACCGTCTTGCTTTTGGTCACTTTCCGGAGCTGGCGGTTGAATCCTTCAATGGCATTTGTGGTATAAATCAGCCGTCTTACTGCCTCCGGATATTTGAAATAAGTGGACAGGGTTGCCCAGTTATCATGCCAGGATTTATAGATTTTTGGGTACTTGGAATCCCATTTATCCTTGAACAGTTCCAGTTCATTTAAAGCGGTTTCTTCCGTCGGAGCTGCATATACAAGCTTCAGATCAGCCATCAGTTTTTTGATGTCTTTGTATGAAACAAACTTCGTTGAATTACGGATCTGATGGATGATACACTGCTGAATCTCTGTTTTTGGATAAACAGCCTCGATTGCCTGTGGAAATCCATTTAAACCATCCACGCATGCAATCAGGATATCCTCAACGCCTCTGTTTTTTCATCCATTCATGATAGAAAGCCAGAACTTTGCACTTTCGTTTTCTCCAACATACATTCCAAGAACATCTTTTTTCCCATTCATATCGATACCAAGGGCAATGTAAACCGCACGTTTTACAATACGTCCTTCACTGCGGACATGGTAGTGGATCGCATCCATAAATACTACCGCATACACTTCCTCCAGAGGACGTTCCTGCCATTCTTTTACAATAGGCAGGATCTTGTCCGTGATCCGGCTGATCGTGCTGTCAGAAATGTCAATATCGTATAATTCACGCATGTGGGATTCAATGTCTCCGGTTGTCATTCCTTTTGCATACATGGAAAGTATTTTTTCTTCCATGTCCTGAGTTACGGTATTCTGATATTTTCTGATCAGCTGCGGCTCATAGTCGCCGCTACGGTCCCTTGGGATAGCTACATCCATATCTCCATAACTGGTGTGCATGGTTTTACTGGAATGTCCATTTCTACTATTGTCTGTCTCTTTGTTTCGGTAGTCATACTTGGAATATCCTAATTCCTCATTCAGTTCTTCATCCAAAGCACCTTCCAAAAGAACAGACATCATGTCACGCATGATACTGTTTACATCGGTACCATCTTTGATGCGGATATCATTATTTTTCAGATAGTCACGCATCATTTCTCTCATTGCTGCTTTTTGTGGGCTGTCTTTTCTTCTTGCCATAAAAATAACCTCCAAACTGAGTAATTTTATCTTACATCAGTTTGGAGGTTTACACAAACTTTGGGATACTCCCGCTACCGGAAAATGATAGTACTCTTTACTATTCATAAGCTCTGATTTTTATTCTTCTCCGGTTGTTCCTGTGCCGGATTGGGCTGTGTCCGTCCGAGATACTGATTGAGATTTTCCTGTTTCCGTTTCAGCTCACGCACTTCCTTTTCACAATCCTTATAGGTGGAAGTCAGTTCATTTTTCTGTTTCATTAGTTCCTGATATTCCGCTTTTAGCTTATCAACATTCAATCCTTTTAAGTTTATCCCAGTCTGCTCAAGTACACATCGTGCACCGCCATATAGAATGAGCTGGCTTTCGTATCGGCGGAAATATGCGTCTGGGTTCTTTGACTTTTTATAGGCGATGTGATAGGAGCGGTTGGTTTTGTACTGCTCGGCATATTTGATGATTTCTGCAAGGTCTTTCATGCGGTGTTCCAGTTTCACAACGCTCTGTTTGGCAGATTTTCCCGCTTCGGTTTTCACAGTAATCTGATGCTTCAGATCGGCGAGAGAACCAACTTCATTATAGCTTTGTGCAGCAATCTTCAAATTCTCGATAGTTGCCCATTGCTGAAGTCCGGGACTGCTTTGGAATTTTTCATCCGAGGTGTCAATGAGCCTGCGGGCAGAGTAGTCCCTTTTGGGGATTACTGCCTTTCGCTCCCGTTTCCTTTCGATGCGTTCCTTGATACGTTCTTTTGTGTATTCCTTACCCAAAGACCTTGTACTGCCACGGACAAAACGTTCTTTATCCAGAGGACGGAAAGAGATGTATTTGGCAGCACTTTCTTCAAAAGATTCCCCTTTAATTTCATATCCTTTGGCTCTCATTAAAAGTAAAAAATCTTCGTATGTGGAAGCTGACTTGATGCAAAAATTGATGTCCCTTCTAAGCTGGGTTTTCCAAGTAGAGCCATTCTGATCAGATTGCCATTCTTTGTACTTTTTACCACGTTCACCACCCGGAATGATGATGGAAAGATTATGCGCTTTGCATAGTTCATCACTTAGTTTCCGGATGTGGTAGTACGATTGTTTGCAGTCGTGATATTTGTTATGCTCGATGTTATCAGCAGCACAAAATATGATGTGATTATGAATATGTCCTTTATCAATGTGTGTGGTGAGAACATACGAATATTTCCCTTCTAAAACCTTGTCAGCAAGTTCTTTTCCAATGCGGTGAGCTTCCTCATAACTGACTTCTCCCGGAGCAAAAGCCTGTATCAGATGATAGGCTTTGTTAGGACTGTTCTCCCTGCAATGGTCAAGCGTATATTTAAAGTCAATCGCCGCAGTTTCGGGCGCACACGCATAAGACGAAACATAGATTTGTTCATCGGTTTTGTCCGGGTTACAGATATATTCTATGGCTTTATCAACGGTTGCTTTGATAGCATGGATTTTTGTGTATGCCATACCTCATTCATCAACTCCTTTACTTCGTCTATGTCCTCCTGATAAATGTTTCTGGTGCTGTTTACCCTCTTTGCAATTTGATTTAAACTGGAGCTGATTCGTCCAAGCTCTGTATTATAATTTCGCAGATAACTGTAATCGACATCATACACATATCCATATAAAACCAGCTTGCGTAAGAAAGCTGACATGCTTTTCATGCCGGATGCTTTGAATTTGGTAGTGAGAATGTACTGCT